>Ga0208849_1000133_pt1 | contig 72402 bp, 61 predicted proteins | sample NGESurdeep072012_10_FD_184470 | JGI IMG/M metagenome (GOLD analysis project Ga0208849, IMG submission 184470) | Arctic peat soil microbial communities from Barrow, Alaska - NGEE Surface sample 53-3 deep-072012 (SPAdes) | ecosystem: Environmental > Terrestrial > Soil > Wetlands > Peat ...
GGGAGCGGGGTGGGCGGGGGATCCGATCTCCTTCGCGGTCTGCTGGGCCGCCTGCAGGTCGACGTCGCCGATCGCGACCCTCATGCCCTGACGTAGAAAGGCCTGCGCGGTTGCGCGACCGATACCGCGCGCACCGCCGGTGATCACAGCGGTCTGTCCGGCGAGGATGCGGGGCTGCTTGGCCATGGATCTCCTCCTGGTGTGCCCGACGGATTGAGCCTGGTGATGCTCAACGGATTGGAACTCAAGCAAAGCTAGCGTGTGCGCACAATCTGCGCACCTTCCATCTCGCTCGTGGGTTATAGGAGCAGGTCATCTGCTGGACGGTCACCTGCCGACCAACCAATGGAGGACCACCGGAGAGGGAGAGGGAGGGAACACCGAGCCCGGGCTGTCCACGGCACCGCCCGGGCTCGTGTGTCCTAACGGTCTGAACCTGTGTCCTGGTCAGCCCGGACCGGGCGATAGCCTTGAGCTGATGCCTCACTTCGATTTTCAAGACCAGAGCATCGCCTACACCGAATACGGTGGCGGGCCTGCGGCAGTCACCAAGGGAGGGGGGCGCGGGCGGACCGCAAAGAGTTCGCCGGCGGCGTCGCGTCCGCTGATCCTCGTCCACGGGCTGTTGCTCTCGCAGGAAATGCACCGACCGCTCGCCGAAGATCTCGCGGCGCGCGGGAATCGCGTGATCACAATCGACCTGCTCGGCCACGGCCGGTCGGAGCGCCCACGCGACATGTGGCGCTATTCGATGAGCATCTTCGGCGCGCAGGTGCTCGGCCTGATGGACCATCTGGAGATCGAGCAGGCCGTCGTGATGGGCACCTCGCTGGGCGCCAACGCGGCGCTCGAGATCGCCTCGGTGGCGCCCGGGCGCTTGCGCGGGATGGTGATCGAGATGCCGGTGCTCGACAACGGCCTGCTCCCCAGCGCGCTGACCTTCACGCCGCTGCTCGTCGCGCTCACGTTCGGCGAGCCGCTGATGAAACTGCTCGCGCAGGCGACGCGCGCGGTGCCACGGCGGCTGCTGCCCCACTACGGCAACGTGCTGCTCGACCTCGTGCGCCAGGAACCCGGTCCCGGCGGCGCGCTGATCCAGGGGCTGTTCTTCGGGCGCATCGCCCCGCACCGCAGCGAGCGGCGCACCTTCCAAACGCCGGCGCTCGTGCTCGGGCACCATCGCGATCCGGTGCACCCCTTCTCCGACGCCGGCATGCTCGCCGGCGAGCTCCCGAACGGGCGGCTGCTGGAGGCCGATTCGCTCGTCGAGCTGCGTCTGCAGCCCGAGCGACTCACGAACGAGATCGCCGCCTTCCTCGACGAGGTCTGGAACACACCGCGCGCGGTCGCAAAAAGCCCGGCCAAACGCACCACCGCCAAACGCACCGCCGTCAAACGCGCGGCGAAACGCCCCGGCCCCGCCAAGCGCGCGGGCTGAGCCGCGCATCGTCTACGGCACGCGGCGCTAGTGCCTCGCGCCTTCCGCCGGGAACCTACGTCGCGGGAAACAGTTCCAGTTCGTTCACCGAGACGTGGCCGGGCGCCTGGGGGGTGCCGATCGATGCGGCGGGGGCCTTGCTGATCCAGAGCGTTATGTAGCGAAACGATTTCCCGGAGTCGCGCAGCTTGATGTGCATTTTGTGCTTCTGCTGGACCAGGTAGGAGCTCAACGGAACCCACGCGTGGTCGGTGATCGAGGCGGGCAGGGTGTTGCCGCCGGCGCCGTACACCTGCACGCTCATCCCGGGGGTGGATGTGACCAGCCCGACCGCCGACAGTCGCCGCGCGGTCTTCAGGTCGATCACGAGTCCCTCCGCCAGCTTCGGCGCCACGGCCGGGTTGACCTGCGCGGTCCAGGCGGTCGAGGTGTCGCCGTCGATCGCCAGGCTCGGGTCGCCGAATTCGCTCGCCGGATAGCCGTAGGGGTTGTAGGTCGCGGCCGCGTTGGTGTCGAGCGTGATCGCGACAGGCTGTTCGGCGCCCGTACCGCTGCCGGATTTGCCGCTCGCGGGGGTGGTCGTGGTGGGACTCGATTCGTTGCCGCTCGCGGGCGTGGTGGTTGTGCCTGTGCCTGACGATTTCGGCGTGGTGGTGAGCGGGATTTTCGCCGGCTGTGTGGCGCCCGGGGCGAGCAGCGGGTTGGTGGCAGGGGGCGTTACGGAGGCTTTCGGCGTGGGTGTCACCGCTCCCGGCGTCGTCGGCGTCGGCGTGACGGGGGTCGTCGGCGTGAGTGCGCCCGGCGTGGTGGTCGTGGGAGGAGCGGTGGTCGGGGCCTGGGCGACCTTGACGATCACCAGATGGGTCTTGTGGGTGGCTTCCTTGCTCAGCGCGGCGTAGGCGGCAGCGGCGGCGCCGAGTACGAGGATCGCCGCGGCGGTGAGGATCGCCGCGGCCGAGCGCCAGCTCGGCCCGCCCGCGTCGAGGCTGCCGGGGGCGCCGGCGCCGCACTGCAGGCACCAGTCCTGGCTGCTGTCCATCGGCGCGCCGCAGTTTGCGCAGGTCGGCCGCGACACCGTGGGCGTGGACTCAGGCGCGTCGCTGGGCGGGGCCGCGCCTGGGGCCTCGCCGGCGGACGGCTGCTCGGGGCTCTCAACAGCGGGTGGATCGGCGAGCAATGTGTTCACTGGCTGTGATTCTACCTCTGTCGGCAGCTACCTTGGTGAGGGTATGCCGCCGGGCACGATCTCGCGGCCGGTCGGCGACAGACGCTCGTCCAACTCGAGCTGCCAGTAGTAGCGGCTGAAGGTCATCCCCGCGCGGAACTCGCCGACATGGGGGGCGACCCGCTCGCCGGCCGCGAGGCGGACGATCAGCTCGGGGTAGGTGCGACCGGGCAGGGCGGCGTAGACGGGCGCGGGGAACGCGCCGCCGAAGCGCGTGTTCACGTCGGTGATCGCCAGCCCGAGCTCGGGGTCGCGGAAGGCCTGGATCGTGGCCGGCCCGCGCACGCGTAGGGCCTCCATCACGCGCCGGCCGAGCTCGATCAGCTCGGCCTCGTGGACGACGGCGCCCTTGATCGACTCGCCCCCGCGCGACTCGAGCATCGTGCGCGGGATCGCGTTCAGACAGCGTCCGTCGAGGTCGCCGAGACAGTCGATCGAGTACTCGGGGCCGGCCATCGCGCGCTGGATCATCGTCGGCTCGGGCACGTAGTCGACGAAGAAGCGTGCCTGGGAGGCGTCGTGGGCGAGGTGGATCGAGCGCGCGCCCGAGCCGCGGCGCGGCTTGACCATGACCGGATAGCGCAGCGCGGCGAGATCCTCCTGCGGCAGCACCGTCGGCGGCGAGGGCAGGCCGAGGCGCCCCAGCAAGAGATGGGTCTCGTACTTGTCGTAGGTGGCGCGGGCGATCTCCGGGGCGGGGACGAGCGCCGGCAGGCGCCCGTCGGCGTGGGCGCGGGCGAGCACCTCGATGTCGAGGTCCGTGAGCGGCAGCACCGCGCCGACGCCATGCTCCGCGCACAGCTCCTCCAGCGCGGGGACGTAGCCGGGATCGTCGATCAGCGGGACGGCGACGCGAACCTGCGCGGCGTACTGCGCCGGCGCCAGGGGGGAGGGGTCGGCGACGATCGTCTTTGTGAGGTGGGCAAAGCAGGAGACGATGTCGTAGCGCTTGCCCGCACCGGTCAGCAGGATCGCGGGCCTCGATCCTCCCGCAGAGCCCTGGCCGCCCACGGACGCCTGGCTCTTATCGCCAGTCACTGTCGCGCCTCCTCATCGGTCTCCCAGCCCCCCGTCTGCCCCTTGTACAGGCCCGAGCCGCCGAGCACCATCGCGAGCGTGCGCCACAGGATGCGCAGGTCGAGCGAAAGCGAGCGGTGGGTGATGTAGAAGAGGTCGAGCTCGATCCGCTCGCTCCAGGGCAGCGACGTGCGGCCGTTGACCTGCGCCCAGCCGGTGATCCCGGGCTTGATCGCCAAACGCCCGCGCTGGCGGTCGGAGTACTGCTCGACCTGGATCGGGAGGGTGGGGCGGGGACCGATCAGCGACATGTCCCCGCGCAGCACGTTCAGCAGGTTGGGCAACTCATCGAGTGAGGTGCGCCGCAGGAACGCCCCGACGTGGGTGATGCGCGAGTCGTTCTCGTTGACCGCCAGCCCGGCGCCGATGTGCTCGGCGCCGTCGACCATCGTGCGCAGCTTGAGCACGTCGAACGGGCGCCCGTCGAGCCCGACGCGCCGCTGCCGGTAGATCGGATGCCCGGCGGACTCCAGGCGCACGGCGAGCAGCGCAAGCGCAAGCAGCGGCGAGCTGAGCAGGAGCACGGAGGCGGAGACGAGGATGTCGACGGCGCGACGGATCATCGAACGGACAATAGGGTCATCACTACGCGGCGCTGACGGTCGAGGGTCGAGCGGGGCAAGATTGAACAGGCCCGCCCACCCCGCGTGGCGTACCGATCGTCCGGGATCGGCTAGCACGCGAGCGACCGAGGACAAAGCACCGATCGGAGATCGGCTAGCGAAGGCCATCGGCCGTCAGCGCGTGCCCTCGGCGACATCCCAGGCAGCGTCTGTGCCATGGCGCAGCCAGTCCCACAGGCCGGCCGCGAGCGATGCGGTGGTGAGCACGTAGTAGCGCGCGAGCAGCAGCGGACGCGAGCGCACGATTCCGCCGAGCGCGGCGGCGGCGAGCAGCGCGAGCTGGAGCGCGAAGGTGACCAGGTAGAGCACGCCGGCGCCGTCGAGCACGAGCAGCAGGTTGGCGAGCAGGGCGACGGCGTGGAGGGCCGGGGTTGCGTAGCGGAGGATGCGGTGGGAGAGGATCATCAGGCCGTAGCCGAGGCCGTAGCCGCGGGGGGAGAGCATGCCACCGCGCAGGACGATCGGCCAGGTGTGGCTCATCATGCGCCGCTTGCGCGCGAACTCCCCCTCGATCGAGGGCACCATCTTCTCCTCCGCGCGCGCCGCGGGCACGTACACCGCGCGCCAGCCGCGCTTGACCATGTTGAACGGGAACGACAGGTCGTGGCCCATGATCGGGTCGACCTCGAGGTAGGCCTCGCGCCTGGTGGCGTAGATCGCGCCGTTGCCGGCGGTGATCGAGCGCAGGCGCGACTCCAGCGAGCGCACCGCCATCTCATAGCGCCAGTACAGGCCCTCCTGGTTGGTGGCCGCGGCGCCGCGCGCGGCCTGCACGAAGCGCACCTGACCGCAGGCATAGCCCACGTGGGGATCGGCGAAGGCGCCGACGAGCGGGCGGGCGGCGGACGGCTCCCACAGCGCGTTGGCGTCGGAGAACGCGACGATCTCACCGCGGGCGCCACGCACGGCCGCATCCTGGGCGCGAATCTTGCCACCGCGGGGCAGCTCCAGCACGGCGTCGGCGCCCGCCTCACGAGCCTCGGCGGCAGTCGCGTCGACACAGCCATCGCAGGCGACGATCAGCTCGAGCAGCTCGCGCGGGTAGTCGAGCGCAAGCACATTCGCCACCTTGGCCGCGATCACCGACTGCTCGTCATGCGCGGCGACGATCAACGACAGCGAGGCGAGCTCACCGGCAGGCTGGTCCCCAGCCGATCCACGCACGCGTGGCACAAACAAACGCACGATCACCGCAAGCGCGGCGGCATAGCCGAGCTGGGTCCACACGATCAAAGCGCCAGACAGCCAAAAGAGGATCTCGAGGGCGGTGGTCATCGAGATCGATTCTCGCGGAGGAGCGACTCGTAGAGGGCGAGCGTGCGACGGGCGATCGCCTCCCACGAATACTCCCCCGCCGCCGCGGCTCGCGCGCGCGCGGCCATGCTCGTCAGCGCGGCGGAGTCAGCGAGTAGCTCCTGCACTCCCTCGCGCAGCGCGAGCGCGTCGCCCGCGGGCACGGTGCGCGCGGCGCCGGTGGCGGCGATCTCGGGGAAGCCGCCCACGTCGCTGAGCAAGAGCGGCTTGCCGAACGCGAGCGCCGTGAAGAGCACGCCCGACTGGTCGATCTCGCGGTAGGGCAGCACGACCAGGGCGGCACGCTGGAAGTAGGCGGGCAGCTCTGAGTCGGTGATGAAGCGGGGCACGAAGCGGACGTTCGGGGGGGCGATCGCGCGCAGGGGAGAGATGTCCATGCGCGGCATCCCCGCGATCCACAGCTCGGTGTCCTCGATCCCCTCCCAGGCTCGCAGCAACAGGTCAATCCCCTTGTAGGGGCGCATCAGACCGAAGCAGAGCACGACCGGCATGTCCGTTTGGAAGGGAGCCCGCCCATCCGCTGCTGCGGACGGTGGCGCGACGGCGAGGTGGGCGAACACGCCGTGGGGGATCACGTGGACCCGATCCGCGTCCACGCCCAGCTCGCCTGTCAGGCGCTGGCGACCGTGCTCGGAGTGGACGACGACCGCATCGAAGCGCTCATACAGGCGGCGCTGGGCGGCGAGCTGGCCCGGGCGGGGCTCGCGTGGCATGAGGTCGTGGGCGGTGAGCACGAGCGGCCGGCGCACGCCGGCCGGGGAACGGGCTGGAGGCAGCAGGTAGCGATCGAGGTGCTGAACCGGGAGCCACTGGAAATGCACGATGTCGGCCGTGCGCGCGGCGCGACGGTAGCGGAGCATGTCGGGGACGTGCTCGGCCAGCTTGGCCAGACGCTGCGCGCGGGAGCCCGGCGCAAAGCGGGCGTTGCGGTAGAAGAACTCGCGCCTTTCGTACCCCGCGGCCGGGGCGACAGGACCGTAGGCGAAGCGGCTGGTGAACAGCTCGACCTCGGCCCCCGCCGCCCCCAGCGCCTGGCACAGCGCGTGGTCATACGGCGGCGTGTAGGCGGACGGATCGACGATCTGGACACGCACGGGAAGGACAATAGGCGCGCCGGCGGAGACAATGCTCGGATGATCGCCCTCGACCCCAGCCGCGAGCGCCGACCCGACGGCGGCGAGATCGAGCTGACGTACTGCGTCGTGAACACCTCTCAGCGCGATCTGTTGCTGCGCGGGCTCGACGCGATCGCGCGCGAGCGGGCCGGGCTGGCGTTCGCGAGCGAGGTGCTCGTGCTCGACAACGGCTCGCGCGATGGGTCGGCGGCGGCGGCGCGCGCGCACCCCACCGTGGACGAGGTGATCGCGCTCGACGAACGGCGCGGCAAGGCGCGCAACGACTCCGAGCTGCTGCGCCGCGCGCGCGGGCGCTACGCGCTGTTGCTGAACGAGGACTCCGAGCTGCTGGCAGGCGCGACGCTCGCCCTCTGCCAAGCGCTCGAGCAGCGCCCCGATGCGGCGTGTGCCGGGGCGGCCCTGCGCCGGCCCGACGGCAGCAGCCAGCCGTCCGCGTGGCGCTTCCCCACGACCGCGACAGCGTTCGTCGGAGCGCTGTTCATGCACCGCCTCTTCACCGTGCAGAGCAAGGGCGATCGGATCCGCGCAGTCGACTGGTGCCAGTCGGCCGCCCTGCTCGTCAGGCGCGGCGCCGCGGAGCAGATCGGCTACCTGGATCCGGACTTCTTCGTCTACTCCGACGAGGTCGACTTCGCGCGCCGGCTGCGCGATGCCGGCTGGTACAGCCTCTATGTGCCGGCGGCGGTGGCGATCCATCACGAGCAGCTCTCGACCGACGCCGTGCCCGAGCGCAGGATCGTGGAGATGTCGCGCAACCGCGACCTGTACATGCGCAAGCACCACTCCGCCGCCGTCGCGCGCACGGTCCGCTGGCTGACCGCCTGGACCTACGCCCTGCGCGCGCTCGCCGCGCTCGCGCTCCCCGGGCACTCACCACAGCGTTACTGGCGCCACGTCACGGCGACACTGCACCCGGCGCGCGGCGAGGGATTGCGCGAGGCCGCCGCGGAATACAACCGCTCGTCGAAGGAGCTGATCGGGTAGGGACCGGGACGCATGCGGCCCTGGGGAAAGACCGGCCACATGTGGGTCGTCAGAGGTCTTTCAACGGGTCCTCGGCGTACTCCTCCACCTCGCCCCCACGCGCGCGGAAGGCCGCCACCCGACGGCGGCCGTCGGCGAGCAGCGCGCGCGCCTGATCCCACTCGTGCGGGGCGAAGAAGCGGGTGGCCAGCAGCAGCACCGGCACCAGGCCGAGCCACGCCACGCGCAAAGCCAGGCCGGCGAAACCGCTCGTCGGCAGCAACAGCTCGCCGGAAACCGCCACGCCGGCGAGGATCGCCGTCAGCTGCGCCAGCCGCAGCCACTGAAAGCCGACGCGGAACAGGTCGCGCGTGAGCAGGTACATGACCACCAGCATCACCGCATAGGCGCCACACAGCGCCAGGCCTGCGCCCGCGATCCCGAGGTTCGCACCGCCGTGGGGGACGAGCAGCACGAGCAGCGCCACGTTCACGGCCAGCCCGGCGCCGGCGGCGGGGAAGTTGCGCGAGGTCACCCGCGCGCGGCCCGCGATCACGATGAACACGAGGTACAGCCCGTACAGCGCCCAGCCGAGCGCGAGCCAGGGCAGCGCTTTGTAGGCGCCGAAGAATTCCGGGCCCGCGAGCAGCCGCACCATCCAGCGCCCGAGCAGCGCCACAGCGCACACGACCACCCCCGTCGCGAGCGCGTAGTAGGTCGTCACGAGCGAGTACAGCCTCGCCGCCTCTTCGTCGCTCTCGATCGAGTACGCCAGCGGCGGCCACGCGTACTGAAAGCCGCGGACCGCCACGAACACGACCGTCGCGAGCTTGAGCGCGACCGCATACAGCCCCGCCGAGCTCTCGCTGTAGACGCGCAGCAGGTAAAAGCGGTCGGCCACCTGCAGCGCGTACACGCTCGCGTCCGCCGGCACCGTCGGCAACCCAAACCGCAGCATCGCGGACAGATCGGCCCAGTTCACACGCAGCGAGCGAAACCGGGAGACACTCGCCTTTAGCGCTGGCCGATTCGGGGATGCTGGCCGGTTCGGGGACACGGGTGTCTCCCGGTCCGGCGGAGCGAATGTCTCCCCAATCGGTCCCCGTTTCGGCCAACGCCTGCGCAGCAGGAACCACAGGCCGAGCACGACCAGCGCCGAGGCACCGAAGTTGCCGAGCAGCAGCCCCCGCGCACCCTGTCCCGCGAACACGACCAGCGCCACGGTGAACGTCACCGTCATCACCACATTCGCACCCGAAGCGTAGACATATACGCGCGTGCGCTCGTCGACGCGCAGCTGGGCGTAGGCCATCTCCAGATTCGTAAACGCCCACAGGCCGAGAATCGCGCAGTCGATCAGCTGCGGGTCGTCATAGCCGAGCAGTAGTTTCGACAGCTCGCCCGCGAACGCCACCGCCACCAGCGAAGCGACCGTCGTCGTCCACGCCACCGCGGCGACCGCCGTGCGCGTGATCCGCTCGCGCCTGACCGGATCGGAGTCGTCGAAGTAAAAGCGAATGAACGCCTCGCCCACGCCCGCGCGCAGCAGGATGCTCGACAGGATCACCGCCGTCAGCAGCGATTCCGCCGCGCCGTAACCCTCGGTGCTCACGTGGCGCGTGTACAGCGGCAGCGTGATCAGGGCCAGGCCCTTGGCGAGAATATCCCCGAACTGATACGCCGCGCCGGTCGTTAGGAGGCGCTTCAGGTAGTCGCGCACGACCCAGAACCTACCGGCAGGCGCGCGAGGGCTATCCCGATGCCGAGCAGTGTCCACGTAATCGGGTCCTCGAGGAAGTCCGCATACGTCCACGTATGCAAGACCAGCGCCGCGAAGCACGCCGCGATCGCTATCCTCGGCGGTGAGCGGCCGGCGCCTGCAAACAGCACAGCGAACGCCGCGACGAGGAGCGCAATGTAGATTGCCACGCCGAGGATCCCCTGCTCGGCCGCGACCGTGATCGGGATCGTGTGCGAGGCCGACGTCGCGTTCGCCTCGCTCGCTTTGCCGTGACGCTTGTACTCCGTTTCGAACGAGCCCGAGCCATATCCGTAAAACGGCCTTTGCGCGAACAGTTCCAGGCCGCCCGAGATCAGTTTTGTGCGCCCGCTCGTCGCGTTGCTGGTCGAGCCGCCCGAGCCGTTCAGGCCAAAGTGCAGGCTCGGCGGCGCCACGAGCACGAACACCGCGGCGATCGCCGCCAGCGCACCGGTCACGTACACCGTCGAGCGCACATCCCAGCGATATGCGGCCAGCAGCGCCAGCCCCAGCAACAGCGCCGCGATGCTCGACTGCGAAAAACTCGTTACCAGCCCCGCGAGCAGCCACGCGAGCACGCCCGCGCCGATCATCACGTCGCGCCGACGCCTGCTCCACAACACCACCGTGGTGACCGCGATCATCACCATCGCCAGAAACCGTCCGTAGATGCTCGGGTCGAAAAACAGTGAGTTGACGCGAAAGTAATTGCCGTACTGGTTCGCGACGACCACCTTTGGATTCAGAAACAGCGCCTTGCGGTAATACTCGACAAAGCCGATCCCCGCGAACACCACCGCCAGCGCGACAGCCACACCCAGGCACGCTAACAAGAGCTCACGTGTCCAGCGCACGCCGCGCAGCAACATGAACAGGAGGCCGAACGGTATGTAAAAGAATGCCACGTTCTCCGCCGCCTTCGCATGATCGACGGAATAGATTCCCTGCACCACATACAGCACCACGGCGCCCACCAACAGCCATTCCAACGCGATCGCCGTGCGGGGCGGCACCACGGCGGCATCAGCGTCGTCGCCGGCATCGGCCGCGGCGTTGGGGTCAGCGTGCCGGCTTAGCCATCGCGGCACGAGCAGGCCGAGTGTGCCGGCGGCGACCACCAGATAGAGCGGTATCAGCAGGTTAACCGTCCTGCCGTCCGCGGAGATCGGCAACCTGAAGGGAAGTGCAAAAATCGCAAGCAACGGAAATGCATCCGGTCGGCGGCGCATCAGCAGCGTGAGCCCGCCGACGATCACAAACGCGGCGACTACCTCCGCTGCGATAACCCCCGGGCTGGGCAGGGTGGTCGCGATCATCGATGCTCTCATCCCGCTCACTTCCTCACCAAGGTGAAGCTGCTGGGTGAAAGCACGGGACGATCGTGCTGGTCGTGCAGAGTTACCCGCACGCGGTATTCACCCGCGGGCGCGGGCCTGCCGGAAATCGCAGGCACCACGATCGTGGTGCCGTGGGCGCCGCCGCGCACGGTGTAACTGTGTGCCGTGCCCCGACGGCCGTCCCAGCGCAGCGAGAACTGTTTGTAGCGCGCCACCGGCCTGTTGCGCACGAGCGTCGCGACGGTGTTGCCGGCGGAGTCGATGATCGTCACCGTCACCTTTTCCGCGTGCGCGAGCTTGAACGAGAGCAGCTCTTCTTTGATGTGCCCCGCCGGCGTCGGCGAGAAGACCGGCGTCAACTGAAAGCGCTGGACCGCCGTCGGCGTGTGCTTGAGCCGCTGCGTGAGGATGAACGCGACGAAACAGGCGATCACCAGCGCCGCGAACACGACGCGCGCCAGCGGATCTGTCCTGGTCAATCCTCGCCGCCCAGCGCGAAGCGCTCGACCGTGTCCGAGCGCAATCCCAGCCGCAGCGTCTCCAGCGAGAGCACGTCCGCGGGCGCGATGTTGCCGAGATTGCACTCGCTCCCGAGCCTGTGCAGCAGCCACACCTGCTGTTCGCGCCGGGGCGCCTCGAAGATCAGCTTGTCCGCGTCGACCGCATGCACGATCTCGTCGATCAAACCCGTCCGCACCTCACCGTCAGCCCTGTAAATGCCGGCCGTGCCCGACTCGCGCGCCTCGGCGATCACCTTCCACGCGCCCGCCTGCAGATCGCGTTCGATCTGTTCCACCCACACATACGGAGCCATGATGAAGTCCGTGTCCTTGCTGCCAACCTCCGAGAGCACCGTGAACCCGTTGCTCACCAGCAGGTTAATCAGATGACTCTTCACCTCCGGCTCCAGCGCGATCGTCCCGTCGGAGACCTCCACGTGGCGCAGTCCCAGCTCGCGCAGCCACGCGATCAAGCCCTCCACCCGACCCTGTCTGATCGCCAGCTCGGTGAGCGTGCCCCCCAACATCACCGGGATGCCGTGCGTTGCATAGCGCTCCAGCTTTGCCCTCAGGTTCGCGCTCACCAGCGCCGTGCCCCAGCCGAGCTTGACCACGTCGACGCTCTCGCCCGCCACCTCCAGCAGACCGTCGACCTCCGCCACCGACAGCCCCCGGTCGAGCACATGCGTCAGCCCCCGCTCACGCGGCTTCACAGAACGCTCGGGAATGTCGAGAAAGCCGGCTATGGGACCGACGCGGCCTTGTCTTCACCGGCGATCACCACCACCGCCGCCGGGCCGGCGATCGAGGCCACAGCTGTTTCCAGCGGCTGCACCTGTGCGACCCCGAGCGCGCTCGCCACCCCCTGGGCTTCGGCCCGGTGCCCGCTCGTGTACTCCACCAGCGTCGTCGCGTGCGATCCCGGCGGCGTCCCGCCCAGAGCAGCGGCCTGCGTGTAGCCGCTCTGCTGCAGGTTCTTCGACAGGCCGTGCGCAAGACCGTTCGTGCTCGTGCCGTTCAGCACCGTCACCGACGTTTCCCCCGGGCTCGCCGCCGCGGAGGAGCCTGCGCCCTGATGAGAGCTCGTCCGTTGCCTGTGCGTGCGCGTGTGCGCTTGCGTAGTGCTCGAGGAGACGCTTGCGGCGCCCTGCCCGGGGCTCGACCCGCCGCCGCTCGAAGACAGGACGACGACGAGCGCCACGACGACGACGATCATCGCGCCGACGATCAGCACGATCGCGCGGGCGGAAGAGCGGCGAGCTCCGGCGGGAGAGCTCTTTGTACCCGCGCGCCGCCCGCGCGCGTCGGTGCTCGCACCGGCGGCCTGTCCAGCCGCGGCCGCGGCGCCCCCGCCCGCGCCGGCCGCGGCCGCGGTACGAGCACTGCCGCTCCTGGGGGTGTCTCGGCGCTGACCGGTGGGGGCAGGCGGGCGTGAGGGCACGGCGCGACGCTGAGAAGGCGCCGCGGGCGCGACGGCCGGGCGATCTGGAGATCGGGACGAGGCGGCCGCCGCGGGCGCGGCGGCGGCAGGAGACCCGGCCGCGGGTGATCCCGCAGGAGGCGTCGGGGCGCGGGGGGCAGCGGCGGCGGGCGGGGTCGCCGCGCGCGCAGCGGCGGCAGCGGTGGCCGGAGCGGCCGGAGCGGGGATCGGCGGGACCGTGTCCGCGGGCGGAGCGCCAGGGGCGCCTTGCGGCGCGGCAGCCGGTGCGGCGGCGGCGGCTGGAATCTCGCTACCGGCCGGCGCTCCACCCGGAGCCATTCCACCTGGGGGTATACCCCCGACGGCAGCCCCCGACGCCGCGGCAGGCGATCCGACGGCGCTCGCCGCGGCCGCGGAAGTCGCGGGAGCTCCCACTCCGCCTGGCGCTGGGGCAGCGGCAGCAGCCATCCCAGCGGACGTCGCCTCACCCTCACCGGCGCTCGCCGGAGCAGCCTGGCCGGGAGCCCCCGGAACTGGGCCGGGAGCCGCAGCGACAGCCTGGCCTGAAGTGCCCGGAACAACTTGACCGGGAGCCGCAGCGACAGCCTGGCCGGGGGTACCCGGGACAGCCTCACCCCCAGCCTCGCCGGATGGGGCGGGCGGAGCGGCCACCACCCGCGTGGCCGGTCCGGCGGCGCTCGCCGCCGCCGTCCGCGCGACCACCGGCGTCGTCCGCGGCACCTGCCGCACCGACGGCACGGTCGGCGAAACCTGTTGGACGCGCTCGGCGGCCCCGGCACTCACACGCTGCTCCAGTTCGGCGGCGCGCTCCGGGGCGCGGCCCGCCCACTCGCGCAAGCGCTTCAGCTCGCGCGCCTGCGCGAAGAACATCAGTGCCAGGATCGCGACGCCCACCAGCGCGGCGATCGCCGCGATCGCGCCGATCTGCGTGAACGAGCTCGAAAGCGAAAGCGCTGGTGGCAAAACCGTCATCAAAGCCGTCATGAATCCTGGGAGTGTACGGGCCTTTCCTGACAGGCACGTGCGGTTGGAGCGGTCGAGGACCGAGTGGGGGTTCCACGCAAGCGCGAAGGCATGGTGGTGCCATGTCGAGCGCGAGGACGACGCCCCGCGAAGGTCATCGGGCGTTCCAGGCGTGCGGGACTGGAGGGACAGGCCCGGAGAGGGGCACAGGCGCACCGCGCTGCTCGGCCACGCCTGCCTCCTCCACATCCGGCGAGTCTGGCGTCTGCGGTACCGGAGAGTCCTCGGCCGCGTCGGCTGCCGCGGCGTCTCCGGGCGCGCCGCGCGAGGCGGACAGCTCGGACACCTTCGCCGCCAAGCCCGCCGCGTCGCCCTCCAGCACCAGCAGGCCGATCTCCGCGAACATCGCCTCGACCGTCTTCACCGCCAGCGGCTCACGCTCGGCCAACCGGATCTTCTCGGCGACCGTCGACCGTGAGCGCTCATAGGGGTTGAACAGCTCCTCGTGCAGCTTCTCCCCGCCGCGCCGCCCGATGATCTCGATCTCGATGTCACGATCGGGGTCCAAGCCCGACAGCTCGATCATCGCGCGCGCCAGCTCAACGATCCGCACCGGCTCACCCATATCGAGCACGTACACCTCGGCGGCGTTTCGAGAGGATCTGGTCGGCTCCTCCCCCAGCGATCCGGAGCGGATGATCAGCTGCACCGCCTCGGGGATCGTCATGAAGTAGCGCGTCATCCGCTCGTCGGTCACCGTCACCGGGCCGCCGCGGGCGATCTGGCGGCGGAAGATCGGCACGACGCTGCCCGAGGAGCCGAGCACGTTGCCGAAGCGCACGGCGTTGTAGCAGGTGCCCGGAAAACGCGCCGAGGCCGCCTCCAGCGCAAACTCGGCGAGCGCCTTCGAGGCGCCCATCACGGTCGCCGGGCGCACCGCCTTGTCGGTCGACACCAGCACGAAGCGCCGCGCGGCGAGCTGGCCGGCGACATGTGCCACGACGCGCGTGGCGAGCGCGTTGTTGCGCACCGCCTCGACCGGGTTGGACTCCATCAGCCCCACGTGCTTGTAAGCGGCGGCGTGAAAGACGACCGTCGGGCGATGCTCGCTGAAGACCTCGCGCATGCGCTCCTCTTCCTTGCAATCCGCAAGCACCGCCGCGAGCATCGAGGCCGGCACGTGGCGCTCGTCCTCGAGCTCGCGCTGGATCTGAAACAGGTTGTCCTCGGCGTGGTCGAGCAGCACGATCCGGTGCGGCTCCACGCGCGCGATCTGGCGACACAGCTCGGAGCCGATCGAACCGCCCGCGCCCGTCACGAGCACCGTCTCGCCCGCCAAGTAGGCGCCCACCCGCTCGAGCTCCATCTGCACCGGCTCGCGCCCGAGCACGTCCTCCACGCGCACCTCGCGCATCTGCCGAGCGAGCGTGCCCGCGCCGCTGCTGGTCTGCAACAGCTCGAACACGGTCGGCAGCGTGCGCACCGGGATGCCCCGCAGCCGGCACTCGCGCACGACGCGCGCACGGGTGGACCCGGGGGCCGAGGGGATCGCGATGATCACCTCGTCGGGCTCCGTCTCGCCCAGCACGCGCGGCAGCTCCGTCTCGGTGTTGCCGCGTACCTTCACCCCGTCGATCCGCAGCCCGCGCTTGCGCGGGTCGTCGTCGAGAAAGCCGACCGGCTGCAATCCGAGCCCCCGGTTGCGCACGATCTCGCGCAGCACCAAGCGCCCGCCGTCGCCGGCGCCGACGATCAGCACGCTCCGCTCGCCCTTGCGCCCGCCCCGGAAGGCAGCCAGCGGCCGGCGCTCGTAGACCGCGCGCGAGAGCATCCGCACACCGCACAGGAACATCAGGCACAGCAGGAAGAACAACACCACCACGCCGATCGGCAGCACCACCGCCACGGTGATCCCGTGCGGGTAGCGGTGCACCGGACGCGCCACCTCGATACCGACGACGCTCAGCAGGACGATCAGCGCGACCGCGCGCAGGACGGCCTCGTAGTCTCGCTGCCCGGCGTAGCGCCAGCGACGCTGGTAGACCCGCGTCAGGACGAGCACGATCAGGCTTCCTCCCAGCACCCACCAGATCGTCCGCTGCAGCAGAAGCTGATATTCGTGCGGCAGCCGCGAGCTGCCGCCGGTTCTGTTGTCGAAGCGCAGCTCGAACGCCAGGTAGTACGCGAGCGCGACCAGTGCCCCGTCCACCGCGAGCTGGGGCAGGGAGTGCCGGTGAATGGGAAGGGCCGCCGCGCGGATCCGTCGGCGCATTGGCTCAGATTGTACGGGCTGCCCAGTCACTCAGCGGGCTCAGCAACAGGTCAACCAGAACCCCGGGGTCGCGGCGTACACGCTCCGCCGCGCCGGTCGGCGCGTCGGTGGATCGATCGGCGAGGCGCACGTCGGTCGCGCGCTTGCCCAGATCAAGCTCCTCCGGGCCCTCCAGCTTGCGCAGACGACCTTCCTCGATCAAGCGCTCGTCAACCGCCCCCATCCGCCCCTCGAAGGTCGTGTACACCGGCGTCCCCAGCGCGACCGCCTCGCGATTCATCGTCCCCCCCGCGGAGATCACGAGATCCGCGTAAGCGATCAGCGACTGCGCGTCGATCGCACGCTCCGGCAACACAAAGCCGGGCACCCGGGCGAGCTGCTCGCGCTGGGAATCCACGCGCGGCAGCACCACCGGCTGCACACCATCCGCCGCGGCGGCCTCCCGCAGGCGCTCGAGCACCCGTGCGAACAGATCGTTCTCGAAGCGGTGGTACAGCGACACCTCCGGCGGCGTGCGCACCACGACGATCGGGCGCGTCACGTCGAGGCCCAGCTCCCCGAGCACGCCGGGATCGGGCTCGAAGTCCGCCAGGTAGTACTCCTCCTTCAAACCCGCATACGCACGAACCTTGCCCTTCGCGCCAAACCGCTCCAAGCGCGCCACCGGGATCGCATCGGGCACCACCACCGCCTTCGCCAGCCGGCAGTTGACGTTGTGCTGCACCGTCGCCCACTCGTAGTCGAACATCGTCGCGCTGGGGATCCTCAGCAGCGCCGCCGCCACGCTCACGTCGTTCGAGCCGTGGCCGAGCGCGATGTCGAAGCGCCGGGGGTGGCGAATTCCGCGGTTGGGGTGGGCTCCGTGTGCGGGGTGGGCTTCCGATCCTCGCGCCCAGCGCACGAGCGCCGCAGAGCGCGAGACGAGACCTGTCGCCTTGGCCGTCAGGCGCTCGCCACGATGGCGGCCGATCGCCGTGTGCGCGATCCCGAAGCGCTCGCACAGCGCAAGCGTCTGGGCGAAGTCGCGCGCGGTCACCCTGACCTCGTGGCCGTCCGCCTGCAGGTGCTCGATCACAGGGCGCATCACGAGCACGTGCGGGCTGTTCGTCAGGTCAATCCAAACGCGCATCTCTGGCACGGTATCGTTGCCACGCGCATGCTCGTCCTCGCATCGATCACCGAGTCGCTCGTCAACATGGCCTGGCACTTCGTCCGCGACGCGGGCCTGCCGGCTGTGTTTGTGCTGATGGTCGCCGAGAGCGCATGCATCCCGATCCCCTCCGAGGCAACGATGCTGTTCGCGGGCTTTGCCGTCGCCGATCCCGGGAGTAGCGGCGCGCACCACCACTTGACGATCGTGGGGATCGTGACGGCCGGAGTTCTCGGCAATCTCGTGGGCTCGTGGATCGCCTACGGCGTGGGTCGCGCCGGGCGCCTGGAGCTGGTGGAACGCCACGGACACTGGCTGCATCTGAAGCCGAGCCACATCGCGTGGGCGGACCGTTGGTTTGAGCGCTACGGCGCCCCAGCGGTCTTCTTCAGCCGCATGCTGCCGATTGTTCGCACCTTCATCTCGCTTCCCGCCGGCGTGGCCAAGATGCCGTTCGTGCGCTTCACGGTGCTCACGATCGCCGGATGCCTGCCTTGGGTGCTCGGCCTGGCGCTCGCCGGGCAGGCTGTCGGCAACGAATGGAGCAGTGTGCGCAAGTACTTCGAGTACGTCGACTACGTGGTGCTCGCGCTGATCGTGGTCGCGATCATCTATGCGGTCGTGCGCCGCCGCAGCGGCGACTCGACCGGCCCCGGCCCCACCGAGGCGAGGGCGGGGGCTGGGGCGGGCTCCGATCCAAACGTGGCCGCCGACGCGGGCTGACCGCGCGCGATGGGGCTGCCCCCACGGCTCTCCCTCCGCCATGCCCTGGCGCTCGGCTTGGCACACGGCCCGACCGAGCTGCTCCCTGTCTCCTCCTCGGCCCATACGATCCTGATCCCGTGGCTCGCCGGGTGGCCCTACGCCGAGCTCGACCCGGAGCTGCGCAAGTCCTTCGAGGTCGCGCTCCACGCCGGAACCGCCGCGGCGCTGCTGATCGATCTCCCCGCCACCCGGCGCGGAGGGCTGCGCCGGCGGCGGTGGCGTCGTCGAGCGAGGGGTGCACACCCCGCCGGTGGGCCGCCGCCGATGCTCAAGCTCGACGCGCGTCAGGTTTGGCCGAAGCTCGACGCGCGTCAGGTTTGGCCGATCGCGCTCTCGCTCGCACCAGCGGTGATCGCCGGCTATACGCTCGAGCAGCCGCTGCAACGCCGCCTCAGCGCACCCTCGACGATCGCCGCCGGCCTGCTCGTCGGGGCCGTCGCGATGGCGCTCGCCGACGCGCGCCCGCCGGACGGGACACGCACGCTGCAGGAAACGAGCAAGCTCGACGGCCTGCTGCTCGGCTTGGCCCAAGCCCTCGCGCTGGTCCCCGGTGTCTCGCGCAGCGGCGCCGTCCTCACCGCCGCGCGCGCGCGCGGGTTCGGTCGCGCTGACTCCCACGTGCTCGCCCGGCGCACCGGCCTACCCGTGATCCTTGGCGCCGCCGCGCTGAAGATCGGGCGCCGGCTCAGGCACGGCGGCCCAGGCGGCGGCACCGAGCAGAGATCGGTCGGCGCACTCTCCCTCGGCGGGGCGGCGGCCTTCCTCTCGACGCTCGCTGCCATCCGCCTGCCGCGAGGAGCTGAGCACAGCGACCGGCATGCGGGCGCGCTGCTGCCCTACGCGCTCTATCGCGGGCTGCTTGCATCCGTCGTGATCCGTCGTTGCGAGCACAATAGGAACGAATGACGACGCTCGGGACCCTGCTCGGCGGGCGCTACCGCCTTGACGCCCAGATCGGGCGCGGCGGGATGTCGACCGTGTACCGCGCCTTCGACACCGTGCTCGAACGCCCGGTCGCGATCAAGCTGATGCACCGCGAGATCGCCTCCGACTCCGACCAGCTGGAGCGTTTTCGCCGCGAGGCGCGGTCGGTCGCGCGGCTCAACCATCCCCACATCGTCACCGTGATCGATGCCGGCGAGGAGCCGTCTTCGGAGAGCGCCATGGGAGAGTCGGACGGGGAGGTGGGAACTCCATTTATCGTGCTCGAGTACGTCGAAGGCGAGACGCTCAAGGCGCTGATCCGGCGCGAGGGACCGCTCGAGATTCCCCGCGCGATCGCCTACGCGATCGAGCTCGCACGGGCGCTCGGCGCCGCCCACGAACGCCTGATCGTGCACCGCGACGTCAAGCCCCAGAACGTCCTGATCGGGGTCGAAGGCAGCGCCAAGATCACCGACTTCGGGATCGCCCGCACGCTCACCGAGGAGGGGCTCACGATGGACGGGCGGGTGCTCGGCACGACCGACTACGTCTCCCCCGAGCAGGCGCTCGGACAGTCGGTCACGGGCCAGTCCGACCTCTACTCGCTCGGAATCGTCCTCTATGAGATGCTCACCGGCACGGTCCCCTTCAGCGGCGAGACCCCCGTCACGGTGGCGATGAAGCATGTGCGCGAGGACGTGCCCGACGTGCAGCTGGCACGTCCCGAGGTCTCAGCCGCGACCGCCTCGGTTGTCGATCGCGCGACCGCCAAGGACCTCGAGCAGCGCTACCCCGACGCCGCAGCCATGCTCGCCGACCTCGAGGAGGTGCTCGCGATCGAGGCCTCGCGCACGGGGCAGGCGACAGGCGAGGTCACGGCCGTGCTGCGCACTCTCCCCGGGCCGGCCCGCCGGCGCCTGCCATGGCGCATGCGCCATCCCGCGCGCTGGCTGGGCTCGCTCCTGCTGCTCGCGGCGCTCGTGGCGCTCGCGCTCGCGCTCGCCGCCAACCAGGCCCACCGCGGGGTCCCGCCGGACGTCGGCGCGCCGGCCGGGCTGACCGCTGTGCCGCTCGCGCAGACGGCCGCCCACGACTACAACCCGTTCGGCACCGGCCCCGAAAACCGCGAAACGGACCAGAGCGCGGTCGACGGCGACCCGAACACCAGCTGGAGCACCGAGCACTACTACGAAGGCACGCTCAAGAAGACCGGCGGCACCGGCGTGGGGCTGTACGTCGACGCCGCCCCGAACGTCGCGGCCAGGCAGATCGAGATCCAAACCGCCACCCCCGGCTTCGCCGCGCAGATCTATGTGGCCAACCACATCGACCTGTCGCTGCCCTACGGGGACGCGACCCCGCTCAGCGCCCGCGGCTGGCGCGGTCCGGTTGGGGAAGATCCCAACGTCCGCAACGGCGCCCACATCCAACTCAGCCTCGCCGGCGCGCGCTACCGCTACTACCTCGTCTGGATCACCGAGCTGCCCGCGGGCATGCAGTTGGCGTCGATCTCCGAACTCACGCTGTTCCGTTGAGCGGGCGCTGCTCGCGCCGCTCAATCGCCAGCCGGCACAGGCGATCGACGAGCTCCGGGTAGGCGATCCCCGAGGCGGCCATCAGCTTTGCGTACACGCTCGTCGGTGTGAAGCCGGGCATCGTGTTCAGCTCGTTCACCAGCACCCGCTCGCCCTCGACAAAGAAGTCCACCCGTGCGAGCCCCGCGCAGCCGACGTACTCAAACGTCTCCAGCGCGAGCTCGCGCACCCGCTCGCGCGCGCTTGAGGAAATGCGCGCGGGCACCTTCAGATCCATCCCCCCAGGCGTGTACTTCGCCGCATAGTCATACCAATCTCCCGCGAACACGATCTCGCCCGGCTCGCTCGCCAGCGCCGCGACGGACGCGGAGGAGGAGGAGGAGGCGGCGGCGGCGGCGGCGGCGGGCGCGATGGTGGTGGTCGCGGTAGTGGCGGCGGGAAGGCGCGTAACGCCTTCGACGGCACGCGGAAGGCCGAGCACGCCGCACTCGACCTCGACACCCGGGGCCAGCGCCTCGAGGATCACGTGCGCGTCGTGGCTGAACGCCTCGTCGAGCACGTCTCCCATCAGCTCGGCCGCGAGCACCTTGACGATGCCCACCGATGAGCCCAGGTGCGCCGGCTTGACGAACACCGGCAGCCCCAGCCGGGTGATCTCGGCGAGCACCTGCTCACGCGCCGAGCGCCAACGCTGCTCGCGCACGCCGACGTAGTCGACCTGGCCCACGCCCGCCACCCCCAGCAGCTGCTTGAACAGCACCTTGTCCATGCACACCGCCGACGCCGCCACGTCGGCGCCGACATACGCCACATCGAGGGTCTCGAGCAGTCCCTGCACCGTGCCGTCCTCACCAAACGGGCCATGCAGCGCCGCGAACACCACGTCCGCCCCGAGCAGTCCCTCGCCCGGGCACACGCTCAACCGCTCACCCTCGTGCCACCACGCGCCGTCGCGCGCGATCTGCACCCACAGCACCTCGTGACCGGCCGCCTGCAGCCCCTCGCGCACCGCGCGCCCGGAGGACAGCGACACCTCGTGCTCGGCCGAGCGCCCGCCGGCGAGCACCGCCACTCGTAGCGCGGCCGGCTCGCTCACGGGACCGGCGGCGGGATCGGCGCGGCGGGGGATGTCGTGGTGGTCGTCGGCGTCGTCGTCGTCGGCGTGGTCGTCGGCGTCGTGGGGGTCGGTGCGGCCGCGCCGATCGAGATCGTCACCGTTGCGCCCTTTGCCGCCTGGTGTCCAGCCACCGGGCTCTGTTTCAAGACGATTCCGACCTGGGTCGGTTCGCTGGTCGTGACGGATGCCGTCTTGGGCGTGAACCCGGCGCTGCCGAGCGCGGCCGCGGCCTGTGCCTCACTCTGCCCCACCACGTTCGGCACGGCTGTTTCCTTCGGCGCCTGCGCCACCGTCAGGTTCACCTTGCCCCCCGCCGGCAACGACGTCGCGGGCGAGGGAGACTGCGAGAGCACTGTTGCCGGCGACTGGCTGGCCGAGACCTGGGGGGTGATCGCGCCGACCGTCAACCCGGCCGTGCTCAGCGCCGCTTCGGCGGCCGCCTGGGACTGGCCGGTCACGTCCGGCACACGCACCTGCGCGGGGCCACTGGAGAGGAGCACCTTGACGGGACTGCCGACCTGCAGCTCGGTGCCCGCCGGCGGATCGGTCGCGATCACATGGCCCGGCGCGACCTTTGCGCTGGGCTGCGTCTGCGTCGTCGGTTTGAAGCCGGCCGCGCGCAGCCTCCTCGTTGCCTGGCCGGCGCTCAATCCTTCGAGCCCCGGCAGTGCCGCGCTGCCGGGGCCGCTGGAGATCAAGATGCTCACGCGACTTCCCTTCCCCACTTCGCTTCCGGCTGACGGCGTCTCGCCGACCACCAGACCGACCGCGACCGTCGCGCTTGAGGCCGTCGCGGCGACGGGGTTCAGGCTCGCGCGCCGCAGCCGCTGAAGCGCGAGCGCTTCGGTCTGACCGACGACGTTCGGCACCGTCACCTGACGGCCGGGGGAGGTGAGTATCAGCGCGAGCACGATCAGCGCGGCAATCAGCGCGCCAGCGAGCCCCCAGAGCAGCTGCCGGCGGCGGCGATCTCCCTTTCCTGGGGGAGCGCCGTTCTTGCCGTCGAGCGGCCCAGCCGGCGGCAGCAGCAGCGCCCCCGCCTCCGCCATCGGCCCAGCCCAGCCCTCCTGGCCGGGCGCCCCTGCCAGACCCCCAGGCGGCGAGTAGGCCTGACCGGAGGCGAGCGCGGTGCCGGCAGCCAGCGCGGTGCCGGCGACGGCGCCCGCGGCGGCGGTCCCCGCTGCGGCAGGGAGGCCTTGGCGTGCCTGCCCGAGCGCCGCGATGAACTCCTCGGCGTCGGCGAAGCGCTGCGCCGGATCCTTGGCGAGTGCACGCAGCACGACCGCGTCCAAGGCCGCGGGCACCCCCGGCTGTGACTCGCTCGGCGCGCGTGGCTCGGCCGATACCTGCTTGAACGCGATCGCCACCGCGGTCTCGCCGTCGAAGGGAACCGCTCCGGTGAGCAGCTCGTAGAGGATGACCCCCACCGCATACAGGTCAGAGCGGCCACTCACCGCATGCCCCTGAGCCTGCTCGGGCGAGAGGTATTGGGCCGTGCCCATGATCGAGCCCGTCAACGTCATCTCCGACGCGCCGGCGCGCGCGATCCCGAAATCGGTGACCCGCGCGCGGCCCTCCTCGTCGAGGATCACGTTGTGGGGCTTCAGGTCGCGGTGGATAACCCCGCGCTTGTGCGCGAAGCGCGCGGCGCGCAGGATCTGTGTGACGATGTCGATCGCCGTCTGAGGGTCGAGCGCGCCCCGCTCGCGCACGACCGTCTTCAGCGAGCGCCCGGCGACGTACTCCATCGCGATGTAGTAAGTCCCGTCCCACTCGCCGCGGTCGAAGATGGCGACGATGTTCGGGTGCGAGAGCCCGGCGGCGCTGGAGGCCTCGCGGCGGAAGCGCTCGACGAACTCTTGGTCTTCGGCAAAGTGATGGTGCAGGACCTTCACCGCGAGCTGGCGGCCGAGCAGCTGGTCCTGGGCGAGATACACCTCCGCCATCCCCCCCGAGCCGAGCCGCGAGATCACCCGATAGCGCCCGTCGATGATCGTCTCCGGCTCAATCATCTGGCAGCTCCGCACGCCCTGGGTTGCGCCGGCCGCTGGTCATGAGTCGAGCATCGGAAGATCGGTGGTCGCGGCTCAATCATGCAGCAGCACTTCCATCACCTGCCTGGCCACCGGCGCCGCGAATGAAGCGCCCTGGCCGGGGACATGTTCGAGCGTGACCGCGACCGCCACGCGCGGATCGGTGGCGGGCGCGAAGGCGATGAACCACACGTTGTTGATCGCCGTGCCGACCTGCGTCTCGGCGGTGCCGGTCTTGCCCGCCACCTGCACGCCCGGGATCTGCGCCTCGGTGCCGGTGCCTTCGTTGACCACGGCCTCCATCATTCCCGTCACGGCGGTCGCGGTCGCGGGTTTCATCACGACCGCCTGCACGCGGGGGGAAACCTGCTGCACCGTGCGCCCGTCGGGGTCGACGATCCGTTCTGTCAGGTGCGGCACCATCAGCCGTCCGTGGTTCGCCACCGCGGCCGCGACCTCCGCCATCTGCAACGGGACCACCGCGAGCTTGTCCTGTCCGATGCCCATGCGCCCGACATCGACGCGCGGGCTGGTGGGCGAGAGGATCCTGCCGCGGAAATACTCGCCGCTGGAGGACATCTCGTCGGTCGGGTAGTCGAGCTTGGGCTTGCGGTCGAAACCGAAGCGGGTCATGTAGCGCGCCATCGTCCGCTTGCCCAGCTTTTCGGCCACCTGAGCCCATACCGTGTTGACCGATTTCACCAACGCTTCGGTGAGCGTGATCTGGCCCAGGCTCTCGCCGTTGTCGTTGCCCAGCGGCACGCCGGAGACGAGCAGATCGTTGCGCCCGCTAAGGCGCGACTGCGGGGTGAACTGTCCCGTGTCGATCGCCGCGGTGGCGGTCACCACCTTGAAGGTCGAGCCCGGGGCGTAGCCGAACTGGGTCGTGCGGTTGACAAGCGGCGTGCCCTGCGTGTCTTTTGTGAGCTTTTCATACGCGCCCGGCACGGTCAGCTTGTTCGGGTCAAAGCTCGGCGTCGAGGCCAACACCTTCACCGCTCCGTCGCGCGGGTCGAGCGCGACCACCGCCCCGTGATGTTCCCCCAGCGCCGCGATCGCCGTGCGCTGGGCCTTCGGATCGAGCGTGGTCAGCACTTCATCGCCCTGCGGACGCTTGCCCTGGAGCTGGTCGAGGATCGTCTGCAGGTTCGTGCCCGTCTGGCCGCTCAACGCGGCGTTGCGGAAGCGCTCGAGCCCGGTCTGACCCAGATCGGGGTTGATGTAGGAGAAGCCGACCGCGTGGGCAAACTCTTCACCCTGCGGATATCTCCGTTGGTAGGTCCCTTCCGCGCGGCGCACGCTGCGCGCCAGCACCGTCCCATCGGCGGCGAGGATCCTACCGCGGGAGATGCGTTCCTGCTCGAGCAGCGCGCGCGCATTCAGCTTGTTGCTGCGCAGCGAGGAGGCTTCGAAGACCGTCCAGCGCGAGGTGAACGCGACGAGCAGCGCGAACAGCAGGACGACGAGCCCATACAGACGGACGATCGGTCGGTTCACAGCCGCACCCGCCTCATTCGCCGAGCTGCCCCAGTTCGAGGCTGCGCATCAGTTCGGTCGCATCGCCTTCCGAGCGCAGCGAGTGATCGAGCAGCGTCCTGCGCCGCCGCGCGCTCAGCGTCGAAGCGCTCACGCCGGAGACGAAGTCTTTGCTGTAGAGCTTCAAGCCTCCCGGCAGTTCATAGGGAAAGCCGCTGAACAGCGTCACCAGCCCCCGGTTGTTCGTGCCGATGAAGTAGACCGACTGCGCCGCCACGTAAACGCCCGCGCCGAGCAGAGCGAGCACCCCGAGCACGATCGTCACGGCGCCGACGCGGCGCAGCCGTCGGGAGCGGCGTGACCGCGCGGGAGCGCCCGCGGATGGGCTGCGTGGTTGGCGGGGGCCGCGGCGGCCGCCGAGCTGCGGTTGGTCGGGCGTCGTTGGCATTGGCGTCGGCGTTGACGTCGCCACCGATCCGTTCGCCGGCAGCACGGGGATGCCGGTCAGCGTCGTGTGCCCATCCCCGGGCGAGGACGCGGCCTTTCGCAGCTCCTCGACGCGCAGCAGCACGACCGTGATGTTGTCCCGTCCACCGGCCTCGTTGGCCGCCGCGATCAGGGCCTCGCCCGCGTCGCGCAAGCGCGGGTGGGCGAGCAGGAGCTCGGCCAGCAGCGCGTCGGGGACCATCGTCGTGAGGCCGTCGCTGCACAGTAGATAGACATCTCCGTCACGGGCGCGGTAGGAGCGAGTATCGATCTCCACCGTCGCTTCCGGGCCCAGCGCGCGCGTGATCACCGAGCGCTGGGGATGCTCCGAGGCTTCCTCGGGCGTCAGCTTGCCCTGACGCATCAGCTCGTCGACGAGCGAGTGATCGTCGGTCAAGCGCAGCAGCTCCCCGTCGCGCAGGCAGTAGGCGCGACTGTCGCCGACGTGCGCGATCGCCACCTCCTCCACTCCCACGTACACGGCGGTGAGCGTGGTGCCCATGCCCGCGTGCTCGGCGTTTGCCTGCGAGAGCTCATGGATGCGGACGTTCGCCGTGAGCGCGTGTGTGGCGAGGCTGGCCTCGGCGTCGGTGGTGTCCTCGAGGCCGTGCTGGAAAGACTCGACCGCGATCCGTGAGGCAACCTCGCCGGCCTGCGCACCCCCCATTCCATCCGCGACCACGAACAGCGGCGAGCGGGCGAGCAGCGAGTCCTCGTTCGCGCGCCGCTGGCGCCCGGTGTCGGTTCCCACATACTGCTCGGCCACGCGCAGCATCGGCTCAGTCCACCTCGAACGCGAATTCGCTGTCACCGATGCGCACGCGATCACCCGGGTGCAGCGGCCGGGGGCTCTCCAGCAGCTCCTCGTTGAGGTAGGTGCCGTTGGTGGAGCCGAGGTCTTCGATGACAACTATCTTGCCCTGCTCGAACACGTGCGCGTGGCGCGAGGAGGCAAACGGGTCCTCCAAGCGGATCTCCGCGCGCTCGCCGCGGCCGAGCACGATGTCGCCGTCGAGGTCGTAGATCATCCCAGGATCATGCCCGGGGGCGCGCTCCACCACCAGCCGAGGGGCACGGTGGGCCACATCGGCGCTACCGAGCGCGGAGGCCGAGTACAGACCGGTCGCATCAGCGGGGATCGCGTCGCCTTTAATAGGAACCCCGCCCACCCCGCCGCCGCCACCACCTCCACCGCCGCCGCGCAGGTCCTTCAGCGCGCTGCGCACCACCCACAGCAGGAACAGGTAGAGCACGGCGAGAAAGCCGAACTTCAGCGCCACCGATACGGGCTCGAGCGTGGTCATCCGAGCTCGAACACGATCTCCGTCGAGCCGATCTCGACGCGGTCCCCCGGGCGCAGCGGCTGCGCGCCGTCGATCGGACGGCCATTGACGCGCACGCCATTGGTGGAGCCGAGGTCCTCGAGCGTCCAGCCATCGGCGTACGGCCGGATCTCGGCGTGCCGACGAGACGCGCCGGCATCGTCCAGGACGACATCGCAGGCACGGCTGCGTCCGATCGTCCCGCCCCCGGGCGGCACGATCAGGCGCCGGGTGGGTGGGCCCTCAATCGCGAGCAGCGCGCGAGCAGCGCGCCGCGCATGGACTGGCTCCAACGCCTCACGGGTGCGCGCCGATGTGCTGTAGATCATCGTCTGTCCATGTTCGTCGTCCGGGGCGGGTGGGCCAAGGTCATCCGCCTCAGGCGGGCGGGATTGCTCGTCACTCTGCCCAGCGGAGCGGACCAACCGTGCTTGGATGCCAAATTCCCCGAGCGCAAGGCTCTCATCGGTGTGAAAGACGATCAGTGGCGGCGAGGCGAGGATCAGCTCCTCGCGGCGGGCGTGCTCGAGCAGGTAGCCGCACAGCTCGTCGATCACCTCGTGCTCCACGCCCTCGTAACGCGCGCGGTCCTGGGGCGAGAGCCACACCGCGTACTCGTTCGGGGCATACACACGCGAGATCGAGGCGGTGCGGTGCTCGTCCATCTCGCGGGCGAGCTTGCGGGCGAGCTCCATCGGGCGCACCTCGGAGCGGAACAGGCGTCCGAAGCCGCCCTCGACGAGGCTGGTGATCGTTGTCTCGAGACTCTTCAGTGGGTTCATCACAAGGGTGGACGAGGTCCGATCCCGCGGGCGTTCCCTGCCCACTTTAAGGGCCCGCCTCGATCGGAGCGTACGCTGCCAAGCAGATCGCGGCTCGGGTTGCCCTAGATCGGCCCGCGCAGAGCCCGGGCGGCGAGCGCGAGCGCGCCGCCGAGCAGCGCGCCGAGGACCGCGCCGCGCGGGGTGGCAGATAGGACGTGCGGCGATAACCCCAGGTAGCGGGGCGAGGAGACGAGCAGCAGCGCGGCGGACCAGATTGTCGCGGCCACCAGATCGAGCGTGGCGCTGCGCCCGCGCACGATCCAGGGCAGCAGCACCGCAGCCGCCGCCCACACACCCGCTCCGGCCAGCACGCCGAGGCTGAGGGCGGGGCCGACCACATGCGTAGTCGCGCTGCTCAGCGACCCCTCCCACACGGCCCGTGTGGGAGTCCCCAACGGGACGCCCAGCCACAGGCGCCTGTCCAGCAGCGGCTCGGCCAGGATCAGCCACCAAAAGCCGAGTGCGGCGAGTGCGGCGCGCTCGCCCATGCGCGCGCGCTGACCCGCGAGCGCGGGAAATGCGCCGGCGAGGCCCGCGAGGCCGAGCACGGGCGCGAGCACGGCGCTGAGCCAACCAAGTCCGGCACGACGTGGCAGCAGCAGCAGCGGCGCGGCGGCGGCGAGCAGCAGCAGCGCGGCGCCGGGTCGACCGACCCAGATCTGCCAGACGATGGCGGCCAGCGCACACCCCAACCACACCGCTCGCGGCAACCTCAGACGCCGCGGTGAGACGGTCGGGGACTCCTCCTGTGGCTCATCTTCCCCAGCCGCCGGCGGCACATGCGGCACATGGCGCTGAGGGACTCCCCGCTTCGTTCGCCGCGCGGCGCCGCGCTCGTCGACCTCGTCAAGCCCTTCGGCACCGGGGCGCCAACCGTCGGGGTCGGGAATACCTTCCCGCGGCGCCGTCTCCCTCCCCTGGCGGCCACGCCCACGCCGCCTCAGGCCCCTCACCAGCGCCTCTTCAAGCGCCAGATGCAGATCCTCCAGCGTTCCACGCTGCTCGGGCTCGGGCGCGAGCGCGAGATCGATCGCACGGGTAAGCGGACGGGGCAGATCTCCGCGCCCGCGCTCGAGCGGCGCCAGCCGGCTGCCGATGCGCCGTGCCGTGGCGGCGGGCGTCGGCCCCCGTACGGGATTGACGCCGGAGAGCGCCTCATAGAGGACGAGTGCGAGCGAATAGAGATCGGCCGGCTCGCCGGCCTCCCGCCCCTCGCTCTGCTCGGGCGCCATGTAGGCGAGCGTGCCGAGCACGTCGCCGGTGCGCGTGAGCGCGTCTTCACCGGCCAGCCGGGCGCCGCCGAAGTCGGTCAGCTTCGCCACGCCGCCGCGCTCGTCGGGATCGTGGGGAACGAGCACGTTCTGGGGCTTGACGTCGCGGTGGATCACGCCGCGCGCGTGTGCGTGAGCGAGCGCGTCGGTGAGCGCAAGGCCGATCTCGAGCACCTCCTCGTCGCCGAGCGACCGCCCCTCAGCTGCGCCGGATGAGCCTCGATCGCCGGTGGCGATCAGCTGCGCGAGGGTATCCCCGTGGACCAGCTCGGAGATCAGATAGAAGGCCTCTGGCGCCGCGCACGCCTCATACAGGGCGACGATCGCCGGGTGCGACAGGCGCGCGGCCGCGAGCGCCTCGCGCGTCGCTCGCTCGCTGTCGATCGGATCCCCACCCGGCCCGAGCGCGACCCGCTTGAGCGCGACCTCGCGGTGCAGGAGCTCGTCGTGAGCACGCCACACAACCCCGAAGCCACCCGATCCCAGCCGCTCGCGCAGCCGGTAGCGACCGAGCACGAGCGTCTCGGGTGGGTGGGGTCGGATCGGATCGTGCCCGGATCGGCCCTCTCCGCCCAGCCGTGGTCCGGGATGGCTCTCCTCGCCCACGTGTGCGAGGCGGCTCTCTTCGCCCGGGTGTGGTCCGGATCGGCTCTGATCTGGTCCGGGGTGGGTGTGGACGAGGGTGTCGAGCGAGTCCACCGGCTCCTGCGTTCGCCGCCCACAGGCCCGCTCCCTGCCAAACGTCGCAGGAAAACGCGCATTGACCGAGAAATTGCAGGATCACGAGGGGAGTGGCCGGCAGTCATACTTGCCTCTTCCGGGAACCCCGCAAAGGAGCAATTGGCTTTTGTCGTTCTTCGACGATGGCGAGGAGACAGCGCCTCGACCGGTAGCTCGAACGCCTCGCACGCCGCCGCGGCCTCGGCCGCGGCGTGCCCAGCCCAGCGACGGCGACGGCTCGCTCCCGCTGGACCAGCACACGCTGATGGTGCGCCGGCGCCTGGCGGCAGCCGTCGGCGTCGTGCTGTTGATCGTGATCGTGCTGGTCGTCAACGGCTACCTGAAAGGCCAGAAAAAGCAGGGGTTGGAAAGCTATAACCGGGATGTGAACCGGATCACACAGGAATCCGCCCAGCAGGTCTCCCAGCCGTTCTTCACGGCGCTCTCCAACGCCAACTCCAAGTCCGCGCTCGATGTCGAGGTCCAACTCGACCAACTGCACGTTCAGGCACAGAGCCAGGCAGCGAGCGCGAAGGGCCTGAGCGTCCCCGGAGCGATGGTCGGCGCCCAGCGCAACCTGCTGCTGGCGCTCGACCTGCGCGCCGAAGGGGTGGCGAAGGTGACCAGCCTGATGCGCACGGCGCTCGGCGGGCAGGCCAAGCAAGCGAGCACGCCGATCGCCGGCGACATGGAGATCTTCCTGGCCTCCGACGTGATCTACTCCCAGCGCATCGTGCCGCTGATTCAGGAAACGCTCACGGCCAACGGCATTCAAGGCCAGAGCACCACCTCCAGCAACTTCCTTCCCAACCTCGGCTGGCTCGAAGCAGCGACGGTCCTCGCGCGCATCACCGGACAGCCGGTCAGCGCCACTCAGGGCTCACAGCCGGTCACCGGCAACCACGGCAGCGCCCTCAAGGGGGTGAGCGTAGGCGCCAGCAATCTGGAACCTGAACCCGCGCTCAACCACGTCAGCGGCGGCGGCAGTCCGACCTTCACCGTCCAGGTCGAAAACTCCGGTGAATCCCCCGAGACCGACGTCAAGGCCGACGTCACGGTCACCGCCGGCGGCAAGCAGCTCAAGGCCTCTCATGCGATCAACAAGACCGAACCCGGCAAGACGGTCAACGTCGACATCCCCGTCACCGGCGTGCCCCTCGGAGTGGCCTCCAAGGTCCAGGTGAACATCGAGGGAGTGCCGGGCGAGAACGACCTCGAAAACAACAAGGGCACGTTCCTGGCTATCTTTGGGCCGTGAGGGCTTGCGCGGCCGGCGGCGTCGCCAGAGAGCCGGCCCACGCGATCGAGGCTCGCGTGGGCTCAGGACGCCGGCCTGCCGCCGGTACGAGCAGCTAAGTTGTGCCGATGGCTACCTCGCTCACTGACACGCAGGGTCTGATCGCGATCGCCGCCGGGGCAGTGGCGGTCGTGGCACTGTTGGGATGCGCCGCGCTGGCGCTCGGGATGCGCAGCCTGCGGCGTGCTCAGCGGCTTGTGCTCGGCGAGCAGGGCGAGCGCGACGTGGTGGCCCACGCCGCCGCCATGCAAGACGCGTTCGCGGGGCTGCACGAGTACGTCGAGGAGGTCGCTTCGCGCCTGGACGGGCGACTTGCCGGGGTCGAGCTGGCACTGCAAGGGGCGATCGCGCACCGGGCGCTGGTGCGCTACGACGCTTACAACGAGCTATCCGGGCAACAGTCGATGTCGATCGCGCTGCTCGACGAGCAACGCTCGGGCATCGTGCTGTCCTGCATCCACCACCGCGATCAGGCGCGCGTCTACGCCAAGCAGGTGCACGGCGGAGAGGGCGAGCTGGAGCTATCGCCCGAGGAGGCCGAGGCGGTGCGCCAGGCGATCTCCGCCCCTGCGGGCAATGGTGTCTGAGTGTCCTCCGAAGACCCTCCAGCTCGCGCGCCAATGGCCGCTGAGGAGACACCCCGGGGTTCTCAGACGGGTTCTCGGACGGCTCCCAAGGTTGGCTACCTCGGTCCCGAGGGGACTTTCAGCGAGGAGGCGCTGCTGTCCAGTGCCACGCCCGATTCGGTCGAGCCCATCCCGCGGGCGACGATCTACGACACTGTCATGGCGCTCCGCCAGGGGGAGACGGAGTGGGCGATCGTCCCGATCGAGAACTCGCTCGACGGCTCCATCAGCGTCACGCTCGACCTACTCGCGGACGAGGCGCCCGGTGTGCAGATCGTGGGGGAGGCCCTGCTCACGATCAGGCACTCGCTGATTGCATCGCAGTTAGTCGAATTAATAGACATAAATACGGTCCTCTCCCACCCACAGGTCCCGGGACAATGCATGCGGTTCCTACGCAACGAGCTCCCCCACGCACAGATCCTTCCCGCCAGCTCGACCGCCCAAGCGGTGAGGGAAGTGGTGGCGAACTCCGGGCAGGGGCTTGCCGCGCTGGGCACGAGGCTCGCGGCAGACATTTACGGAGGCACGGTCATTCGGGACGGCGTGCAGGACCGCGACGACAACGAGACACGCTTTGTGTGGCTCGCCCAAGCCCAGCGCGCAGCCGTCACGGCGCCTCCCCTGCGCAGCGTCGGTGAGCAACGCGGCTGGAAGACATCACTGGTGTTCTGGGGCGCCGGCGCCGACAGCCCCGGTTGGCTGGTGCGCTGTCTGAATGAGTTCGCTCGCCGGGACATAAACCTCACAAGGATCGAGTCCCGGCCCCGACGCGAACGACTCGGGCACTACATGTTCTTCGTCGACCTCCAGGGCAGCCTGCCGGCCGAGCAGACCGTGCGCGAAGCCGTCGCCGACGTGCGTGAGATTTGCGAGGAGGTACGTGTGCTCGGCTCCTACCCGGCGGCCTGAGCGGCGCGGGTCGATACACTCCGCCTCGCAGTGGATACCACCGTTCCACCTGTGCCAATTCGGTCCGTGTCGCATTCCGAGCGCTTGCGACGCGGGCCTGACAGTGGCCGGGTGCTCGTTCTCAACGCTACATATGAGCCGATCAACGTGTGCTCGGTCCGGCGCGCGGTGGTCCTGCTGTTGAAGGATAGGGCCGAGCTGCTGGAGCGAGGCGGCTGGGAGTTGCACTCCGAGAACGCGACGCTCGCGCGACCGGTTGTGATCAGGCTGGTCAGCTATGTGCATATCCCCCGCGACGCCCACCGACGCAAGATCACCCGTCGCGCGGTGTTCGCCCGCGACCGCTGGACCTGTCAGTACTGCGGCTCGCACTCGAACCTCACGGTGGACCATGTGATCCCACGTTCCAAGGGCGGATCCTCGAGCTGGGAGAACATCGTCGCCTCCTGCGCACCCTGCAACCGGCGCAAGGGCGACCGCCTGCCCAAACAGGCGGGGATGCACCCGCGCCACGCGCCACGCACGCCACGCGCGGAGATCTTCATCCACGTGGCCAGCCCGACGATTCCGACGGCATGGCTGCAGTACCTGCCCCAGGCAGCCTGACGGTCCGCTGGCGCGGCGCTGGCCGATCGGCGAGCGCATCTTGATCGTCGATCGGTGGCGTCCTCACCGCACGTGTGCCAAGCACACTTCGCTGGGTGGGCGGGCCTTTTCATCTTGCCTGGCTTGGCCATCGAACCGTCAGGGGCGCATGCCACAACTGGACGCCCTTCGCATAAGGCACTGACCGATCGGCGAGCCCTTGCCTGGCTGGCCGTCGGGGAGGCGCAGACGTCACCCACGCGGGGCGCCCGACCGGCGGCGCCCCGCGCGGTACTGCTCTGACTGGAAAGACCGAGACGGTCGAAAAAGGCTGCCGGGGGGACCAGAACCAGCGATCGTCTCGGGGTGTCCCGGGTTGGATTCCGCTAAGCGGTCCAGCCTGTCCGACCTAGCGGCCGGTCACCTCCAGAGTCCCGCAAAAACTGTCTGCCAACGTTAGGACCACCTCCTTTCTCTGGTCTGGCCAGAGTAGCGGACGGAGGTGACGCTCGGCAAGTCCTGTGCGTAGCGCTACCGGAGCGCTACTGATCCTCGGTGTCCTCCGCCTCCGCGAGCGGCGCCTCGCTCGCCGGCTCCTCCTCTATCGACGCCTCCACGGCGGGCGTGTCCGGCGTCGCCGCAACCACGCCCTCAACGCCGTCGATGGCCCCATCGCCCTCGTCGGGCTCGACGTTGTCGATGACGAGCGCGATCGCACTGACGACGTCGTCCTCCTTGAGGTTCATCACCCGCACACCGGTCGCCGAGCGACCCTGCTGGGAGATACCGCCGGCGGACGTGCGCTGGACCATTCCGCCGACGCTGATGAACACCAGCTCGTGGTGCTCGCGCACGACGAGCGCCCCCGCGAGACCGCCCTTTTTCTCTGTCAGGCCGATCGTCTTGACGCCTTTGGCGCCACGGTGGGTCTTGCGATATTGGTCGATCCGGGTGCGCTTGCCGTAGCCATTCTCCGTGACCACCAGCAGGTCCATGTCGTCGCGGGCGACGTCCATCGCGATCACCTTCCCGTTCTTACCCACATCCATGCCGCGCACGCCGGTGGTGTCGCGCCCCATCGAGCGAGCGTCGGACTCGGCAAAGCGCACGGTCAGGCCGGCGCGCGAGCTCATGATGACCTCATCTTCGGGGTCGACCGCGCGGACGGCGAGCAGTTCGTCCTCGTCGCGGATCTTGATCGCGATGATCCCGTCGGCTTTCATCGGGGTGTTGTAGGCGAGCAGCTCCGTCTTCTTGACCGTGCCGTTGCGCGTGGCGAACACGAGGTACTTCGTCTCGGTGAAGTCGCGTGTCGAGAGCACCGCCTGGATCCGCTCGCCTTCGCGCAGCGGCAGGATGTTGACGAGCGCGCGCCCCTTGGCCGTGCGCTGTGCCTCGGGCAGCTCATAGACCTTGGAGCGATAGACCTTGCCGCGGTTGGAGAAGAACAGCAGGTAGTCGTGCGAGGAGCACACGAATAGATGCTCGATGAAGTCCCCGTCCTTCATGTCCATCCCGGTCACGCCGCGCCCGCCGCGCTGCTGCTGGCGGTAGGTGGCCAGCGGCAGCGACTTGATGTAGCCCGTCTGGGTGATCGTGATCACCATCTGCTGGTCGGCGATCAGGTCCTCGATGTCGATCTCGTCCTCGGAGTGGGTGATCTCCGAGCGGCGCTCGTCGCCGAAGCGCTCTGAGATCTCCGTGAGCTCCTCCTTGATGACCGTGAGCACACGACTCTCGTCGCCGAGGATCGCGCGCAGCTCGGCGATTCGCTCGCTCACGTCGGCGTGCTCCTGTTTGATCCCGTCGGCCTCGAGCGCCGTCAGCTGCGAGAGCCGCAGGTCGAGGATCGCGGTTGCCTGGATCGGGCTGAGCTCGAAGCCCGCGATCAGCTGTTCGCGCGCGTTGTCGCGGTCACGTGAGCCGCGGATCAGCTCGATGATCGCGTCGAGGTTCTCGAGCGCGATCAACAGCCCTTCGAGGATGTGAGCGCGGGCCTCCTTCTCGGACAGCTCGTGCTTGGTGCGGCGCACGATCACTTCGCGCTGATGAGCCACGTAGTTGTGAATCACCGCCCGCAGGTTCAGCGTGCGCGGGACATTGTCGACGAGCGCGACCATGTTCACGCCGAACGTGCTCTGCATCGGCGTGTGCTTGTAAAGCTTGTTGAGCACGACCTTCGGGATCGCGTCGCGCTTGAGCTCGATCATCAGGCGCATCCCACGCTTATCCGAGTAGTCGTTCAGGTCGGAGATCTCGGGGATCTTCTTTTCGCGCACGAGTTCGGCGATCTTTTCGATCAGTCCGCCCGGCCCACCCTTCTTGACCATGAAGGGCAGCTCGGTGACGACGATCGCCTCCTTGCCCTGCTTGAGCGGCTCGATGTGTGCGCGCGCCTGGATGCGCACACGACCGCGGCCGGTCTCGTAGGCGTCTTTGATGCCCGCGCGACCGAGGATGATCCCGCCCGTCGGGAAGTCTGGGCCCTTGATGTGGCGCATCAGGCCCTCGACCTCCATCTCCGGGTCGTCGATGTAGGCGATCGTCGCGGCGATCACCTCGCGCAGGTTGTGGGGTGGGATGTTGGTCGCCATGCCCACAGCGATGCCCGAGGAGCCGTTGACGAGCAGGTTGGGGAAGCGAGCGGGCAGCACGAGCGGTTCGCGCCGCGAGCCGTCGTAGTTGGGTACGAAGTCGACGGTGTCCATGTCGAGATCGCGCAGCATCTCGGTCGCGATCCGCGCCAGGCGCGCCTCTGTGTAGCGCATCGCGGCGGCCGGGTCGTCGTCGATCGAGCCGAAGTTGCCCTGTCCGTCGACGAGCTCGTTGCGCATCGAGAACTCCTGGGCCATGCGCACGAGCGTGTCGTAGATCGCGGAGTCGCCGTGCGGGTGATAGTTGCCCATCACCTCGCCGACGATCTTCGCGCACTTGGCGTAGGAGCGCGTCGGCCCCAGGCCGAGCTCGTTCATCGCGTAGAGCACGCGGCGATGGACCGGCTTCAGACCATCGCGCACGTCCGGCAGCGCGCGCCCGACGATCACCGACATCGCGTAGTCGAGGTAGGCGGTGCGCATCTCCTCCTCGAGCGCGCGCGGTTCGATGTTGCCGCCGGAGAGGGTGTCTGTTGATGCCATCTAGTGGTTCACCTCCTACACGTCCAGGTTCGCGACGGCGCGTGCGTTGTCCTCGATGAATGCCCGGCGCGGCTCAACCTGGTCGCCCATGAGCATCGAGAAGATGCGGTCGGCGGCGAAGGCGTCCTCGAGCGTGACCTGCGCGAGTGTGCGCGTCGCGGGCGCCATCGTGGTTTCGCCCAGCTGGTCGGCGTTCATCTCGCCGAGGCCCTTGAAGCGCTGGAGTTTGATGCCCTTCTGCGCGACGGTCATCACGGCCGCACGGAGCGCCTCGAAGGTGAGCGCGCGCTCGCGCGCGTCGCCGAGACGGACGTCGAACGGGGGCGTGCCGGAGAGCTCGATCAGCTGGGCGTGGACGCGCGCGAGCTGGCGGTACTCCTGGGAGTCGAACAGGGCGCGCTTGATGCGATGGGTGCGAGCGAAGCCGGTCGCGGCTTCCACGGCCTTGACGCGGATCTCGAGCGGGTCCTCCTCGACGAGCTCGGTCGCGTGCGCCTCGCCCTCGACACCGATGCGCTTGAGCACCTCGATCGCGGCGTCACTGCTCATCACCTGTTCGTCGAGCAGCGAAGACTCCTCGAGAAACTGGACCATGTCGTGGCCGTGGACGGCGCGCAGCGAGGATGACCAGCCCTCGTACTGCTTGAGCAGCCGGGAGAAACGCTGCCAGCGTGTTTCGGTCAGCTTGAACTGAATGCCGTGACGGTCGGAGACATCGAGCTTCTCCCACTTGTCCGAGAGCAGGATCTCCTCGAGCTCCGAGTCCTTTTCGATGTAGCGCTCGCGCGCGCCCTGCTTGAGCTTGTAGAGCGGGGGCTTGGCGATGTAGACGTAGCCGGCTTCGATCAGCTCCTGCATCTCGCGGAACAGGAGGGTGAGCACGAGCGTGCGGATGTGGGCGCCGTCGACGTCGGCGTCGGTCATCAGCACGACCTTGTGGTAGCGGGCATTCTCGATGTTGAACTCATCGCGCACGCCGGTGCCGATCGCCGTGATCAGCGCTTGGATCTCGGTGTTCTGGAGCACCTTGTCGATGCGCGACTTCTCGACGTTGAGGATCTTGCCGCGCAGTGGCAGCACCGCCTGCGTCGAGCGGTCGCGGCCCTGCTTGGCCGAGCCGCCGGCGGAGTCGCCCTCGACCACGAACAGCTCAGCCAGCGAGGGATCCTTGACCGAGCAGTCGGCGAGCTTGCCGGGGAGGGTGGAGTTCTCAAGCGCCGACTTGCGCCTGGTCAGATCGCGCGCCTTACGGGCGGCCTCACGCGCGCGCTGGGCTTGGACGGACTTCATGATCACCGCGCGCGCCTCTGACGGGTTCTCCTCCAGGAACTCACCCAGACCGGTGTTGACGATCGACTCGACGAAGCCGGCCATGCCCGGGTTGCCGAGCTTGGTCTTGGTCTGGCCCTCGAACTGGGGGTCGCGCAGCTTGACGGAGATCACCGCGGTGAGACCCTCGCGCACGTCCTCGCCGGTGAGGTTGTCCTCTTTCTCCTTGAGCAGACCCTTGTCGCGCGCGTACTTGTTGAGCGTGCGCGTGAGCGCCGAGCGAAAGCCCGACATGTGCGAGCCGCCCTCACGCGTGTTGATGTTGTTGGCGAACGAGTGGATCGACTCTTGATAGGAGGAGTTCCACTGCATCGCGATCTCGGCGGCGCCTTCCTTGCCCTCGCCGGCGAAGAAGATGACCTTGCGATGGACGGTGTCCTTGTTCTCGTTCAGGTAGGAGACGAAGTCCTCGATGCCGCCCTCGTACTGAAACTCGGCGGCGTGGCCCTCGCCACGCTCGTCGACGATCGAGATCCTCAGCCCGCGTGTGAGGAACGCGGTCTCGCGCAGACGCTCCTCGAGCGTGTGGAAGTCGAAATCGAGCGACTCGAAGATGTCCGCGTCGGGCAGGAAAGTGATGCGAGTGCCCGTCGGCTCGCCCTTGGCCAGGACCTCCCCCTCATGGAGCGGAGCGAGCGGGGCGCCGCGCGAGTACTCCTGGGAGAAGACGTGGCCGTCGCGCCGGACCTCCACGCGGAGCTTTTCGGAGAGCGCGTTGACGACCGAGACGCCGACGCCGTGCAGACCGCCGGAGACCTTGTAGCCGCCGCCCTCGCCGAACTTGCCGCCCGAGTGCAGCACGGTGAGCACGACTTCGACGGCCGGCTTGCCCTCCTTCTCCATGTTCCCGACCGGGATGCCGCGGCCGTTGTCGACCTCCGTGACGGAGTTGTCGGGGTGGATCGTGACCGAGACCTCCGAGCAGAAGCCCGCAAGGGCCTCGTCGACGGAGTTGTCGACGAGCTCGTAGACGAGGTGGTGCAGGCCCATCACGCCAGTCGAGCCGATGTACATGCCCGGGCGCAGGCGTACCGCCTCGAGTCCCTCGAGGACCGAGATGTCCTGGGCGTCGTAGCCGGCGGCGGCGTCCGTCATCGACGGATCGTTGACGCCGCCCTTGGTGGCGCCCCCGCTGTCAGAGTTGTCGGTGCCTGTGGTCAATGGTCCCTCGATGACGTGAGAACGCCCCGGAATCGCGGGTGCAAAGACCGCGGGCCGGGGCGGGGTAAGTGTTTACAGAATAATAGCACAGCCGGGTTCCGGATTCAGCGCATTTTATGCGTATTTGCAGGGATTTCCACCGTCACAGGGCCATGAATCCGGACCCCGTCGCCCGATTGACGCCGTGGGCGCTTCGGCGGGCGCCCCGTCGCGTCGCCCGGAAGCCCTGCACTCATGCTCAGCCAGTCCGGCAACGCAGCTCGCGAATCGCCTCCTCGCCGAGCGCCGCGTTGAGGCGCGCGAGCAGCTCGGCGGCCATCAGGTCGAGCTCCTGAGCCCACACCGCGGCGGCGCAGGTCACGGTCAGGACGCCGTTGCGCTCAGCTGTGGGACGAGCCGCCGCGGCGACCGCCGGGCCGGCCGCGCGCTCCCAGACCTCCTGCACGTGGGCGAGGGTCGTGGCCGGCGCGAGCGTGGCTGTGAGCGCGTCGAGCGCGGTGGATAGGGGGCGTGGGGCGATCCTCATGCCGCTAGCGCCTCCTGCAGGATCGCCCCGGGAGAGACGCGCAGGCGCGTGACGGTGGCATCGGTGGCACCGGGGACGTGGGCGAGGTCGGTGGTCGCGATCACGCTCTGCCCGCCGGAGGTGAGCTCGCGCGCGAGCAGCTCGCGGCGCTCGGCGTCGAGCTCGCTCATCACATCGTCGAGCAGCATCAGCGGCGTGCGGCGGCGTTCGCGGGCCAGGACGGCGCGCTCGGCGAGCAACAGCGCCAGCAGCGCCAGACGCTGCTCGCCCTGGGAGCCGTAGAGACGCAGCTCACGTCCGTCGCGTAGGAGGGCGAGCTCATCGCGGTGGGGGCCGTGGCTGGAGAAGCCGCGCTCGAGATCGGCGGGCAGGCGGGCCTGTAGCTCGGCGATGAACTCGTCCTCGTCGTGAGCGCGCGAGCGGGGACGGTAGTCGAGCCGCGCGGCGCCGCTCAGGCCCAGCTCGTCGGCGCGCGCGGCGAACGGCTCAGCGAGCAGAGCGACCGCCCCGGCGCGGTGCTCGCGCAGCACCAGCGCATGGCGGGCCAGCTCCCGGTCCCAGGTCGCGAGCGTGGCGCGCGAGGCGCGGCCGGCGCGAATGCCGCCGATCAGGGCGTTGCGCTGGGCGAGCACGCGTGAGTAGGCGCGCCGATCGGTGGCGCGCGTAGGCCAGACGGCCGTGACGACCTGATCGAGGTGGGCGCGACGCACGGCTGGAGGCCCCTTGAGCAGCTCCAGGCGGTCGGGGAGGAAGACGCTGAGCAGCGGTCGCGCCTCGACGTCGAGCAGGCGCTCGACGGGCGCCCCGTCGGAGCTCATGCGCTTTGGCTGCCCCGGCTCGAAGCCGACGCTCAGCTCGTGCGCGCGCGAGCCGTCCGCGAGCCGCACGACGACACGGGTGGCCTGGGCGCCGAAGCGCACCAGCTCACGCTCGTTACGGGTCCGCGGCGAGCGCCCGGCACAGCCGTAGTAGAGCGCCTCGAGCAGGTTCGACTTGCCCGCGCCGTTGGGCCCGTGGACGACCGTAAGGCCCGCGCCGAGACGGGCTTCGGCGCGGGGATAGGTGCGGAAGTCGCGCAGCTGCACGCTGACCACACGCATCGTTCACGTACTCGTTGTAGGGGTCCTCGCCGCATGCGGCGAGGCCAGCAGGGGCACATGTGCCCCTGCTCTGGGGCCGCACATGTGCGGCCCCACCGGTGGGTACATGTACCCACCGGCACAAATCATGCGTTCAAGCGGATCGGCATGATCAGGTACACGAAGTCGCCGGAGTCAGGCGACTCGATCAGCCCGGGGCGGAGCGGGCTGATCAGCTTCAGGACGAGCTCCTCGGACTCGACGCTCTCGAGGCCGTCGCGCAGGAACTCGGGGTTGAAGCCGATCTCGAAGGGCTCGCCGTGAAAGGGAACAGGGATCGTCTCCGAGGCCTCGCCGACATCGGGGGTTTGGGCCGAGATCGTGAGCTCCCCCTCGCGGAAGCTGAGGCGCAGCGGCGCATTCTTCTGGGCGAGCAGGCTGATTCGGCGCACCACATCGGTTACCTCGGCGCTCGCGAGGCGCAGCTCGTGCTCGACCGACTCGGGCAGCAGCTGGCGATAGTTGGGGAACTGACCGTCGATCAGGCGCGAGGAGAGGACGATCTCGCCGAACTCGAAGACGACCTGGTTCTGCCCGACACTGACGGCGAGCGACTCACTCTCGGCCTGTTGGGCGATACGTGCCAGCTCCTGCAGGGCACGGGCGGGGATGTTCGCCTCGAGGCTGCCCTGTAGTGGAGCCTGAAGCGCGGTCTCCTTGACGCTGAGGCGATAGGAGTCGGTCGCAACCATACGCAGCTCCTGGCCGGAGGCCGACATGAGGATGCCCGTGAGGACGGGGCGGGTCTCGTCGCGGGAGGCCGAGCGAGCGACGCGGGAGATCGTCTGCACGAAGGCCTCGGCGGGCAGCTCGATCCGGGTGTCCACGGCTGGCGTCGGCAGCGACGGGAAGTCCTCGGCCCGGAGCGTGCGCAGATGAAAGGTGGCCGGTCCGGAGATCAGCTCGACGTCTTGCTCCGCGGCTCTCAGCTCGAGCGTCAACTGCTCAGCCGGCAGCGAGCGAGCGACATCGAGCAAGAGGCGAGCGGGAAGCACGACAGCGCCGGGGTGGATCATCTCGGCCTTGAGGGGAACTCGCAGCCCGATCTCCATGTCGGTGGCGAGCAACTCAGGCGTTGAGCCCTCCTGGGCTGAGATCATCACGCCGGAGAGCGCCTGGACGGCACTGCGTGTCGAGGCTACGCGAGTAACGGTCTGTAGTTGGGCCAGCAGCTCAGCGGCTGAGAGAGAAAGCTTCATGAAGACACCTTCAGAGAAAGATAGGAGGTAGTAGGGGCTGTGAAGTTGTGGACTTGGCTTGCTGGTTGATGAATCGCCTGGATTGGCGGTGGATGAGCTGTGGACAGATTTTGGGAAGTCTCTCAGGCCTGGCGGTCGGGGCTGTGTTGATCCTTGTCAGGTGCGCTTGGAGTTGAGCTGATCGCACAGCTTCTCCACAGCCTCGCGTGAGGCGTCATCGGCGGCGATTCGGGCGGTGGTGCGTCGCCAGGCGTGGAGGACTGTGGTGTGGTCGCGCCCGCCGAAGTGGCGGCCGATGGATGGGAGTGACTCGTCGGTCAGCTCACGGGCCAGGTACATGGCTACCTGTCGTGGCCAGGCGATACGGGGAGTACGGGTGGGGGAGAGGAGCTCCTCGGAGGAGAGCCCGAAGTGCTCGCAGGCGGCGGCCTGAATCTCAGCGACCGACCGAGGCGCTCGCGGCTTTGCTTGAGCGGGCGCCGGGTAGAGGCCATCGAGGACCTCTCGGGCGAGCTCGACGGTCAGGGGGCGACCGGTCAGCGAGCTGAAGGCCACGACGCGGATCAGGGCCCCCTCGAGCGCTCGGACATTAAGCTCGACTCGCTCTGCGATCGCCTCCAGTGCGAGCGGATCGGCGAGTTCGATGTGATCGTGTTGGGCGCGCTTGCGCAGGATCGCCAAGCGAGTGGCGAGCTCGGGTGGCTTGACGTCGGCGACGAGGCCGGCCTCGAAGCGCTCGCGCAGCCGGTCCTCGAGCGCCTGGAGATCCGCGGGCGGCCGGTCGGACGTGAGCACGATCTGCCGGCCGCCGTCGTAGAGGGCGTTGAAGGTATGGAAGAACTCCTCCTCGGTCTTTGTCTTGCGCTCGAAGAACTGGACGTCGTCGACGAGCAGCACGTCGACGTGGCGAAAGCGTGTCTTGAAGCCGTCTGTCTGCCTGTTTGCGAGGGCGCCGAGGAACTCGTTGGTGAAGGACTCGCCGGTGGTGCAGCGCACTGTGAGCCCAGGGTTGTGGGAGATGAGCAGGTTCGCGATCGAGCTCAGCAGGTGGGTCTTGCCGACGCCGGGGGGACCGCAGATGAACAGCGGGTTGTAGGCCTGTGCGGGCAGCTCGGCGACGGTCAGCGCGGCGGCGTGGGCCAGTCGGTTGCAATCGCCGATGACGAACTGGTCGAAGGTGAGCTTGGGGTTGCCGAGCGGGCCGGATGGGAAGTTGAGGTCAGGGCCCCCCGGGATGCTGTCATGAGCGCCCGCGCCTGCGTCGCGCGGGCGCGCTCCACCCCAACTGCGACCCCGACTCCGCTGCTCGCCCCACCGGCCGCGCGTGGGGCTGGAGGAGCCGGTGACGGCGACGTCTCCACCAACGTCGGAGCCGGGGCTTTGAGCGCTGACGAGGTCGAGCACCACGTCTGGGCCGAGGACGGTGGCGACGCAGGACTGCAGGATTCGCCCGAAGCGATCGCGGATCCAGCTGTAGGTATCTGGAGGGGCTTCGACCAGCAGGCGGCGGCCGGGGAGATCGATCTCCCCGGCGCGCAGCGCCTCGAGCCAGGTGCGGTAGGTGGACTCGTCGACGGCCAGGGCAAGCTCGGCTTGCACGCGTGACCATATGTGCTCCAGCTCGTCGCTCACGGCAGCGTCAACCCGCTCCTCCCAGGAGAAAGTGATGGCAACTATTCAAAGGAGGGCCCGTGCAGCACCCGGTTTGGCGACTATAACCCACGCTCGTGAGCAGCCCACCGGGGCTGCCCGCAATTGGCGGGAAAATTCAGCGCGGCGGCGACGGTCCTATACTTGAGCCCCGGCAGGCCGACCGCTCGAGCAGGAGCACGGCCGCGAGTGGAGAACTAGACGATGAAGCGCACCTACCAGCCTAAGAAGCGCAAGCGGGCCCGAGCCCACGGGTTCCGCGGCCGCATGCTCACGCGCGCGGGACGTCTGACCCTGAAGCGCCGCCGGGACAAGGGACGCAAGCGCCTCTCAACTTGAGGGTCTTCGCCGGGTGATGAAGCCGCGATCCCCCAGTGTCCTGAGTCATAAATTCGCTGGCGTTTCCCGGCGCCTGAACATGCCTGACGCCCGCCGCCGTCGGCCATGTGCTGCCGGCACACTCACCGACACCGTCGACCGTCAGATCACGCCCATCCATCCGGCAAACACTGACCGAATTTATGGCTCAGAACACTAGCCGCGGACGTCTTTCGCGCAGCGCGGAGTTCGAGCGCGTGTATCGGCAGGGACGTTCGACCGCCAATCGGCATCTGGTGCTGTACTCCTTTCCCAACGCCACCGCGGAGCGCCCGCGGCTGGGACTGTCGGTCTCGCGCAAGGTCGGCGGCGCGGTCGCGCGCAACCGCGTCAAGCGCCTGTTGCGCGAGGCGTTCGCGGGCGCGGAGGCCGAGCTGAGCCCGGGCCAGGACCTGGTGGTCGTGGCCCGCCCACAGGCGCGCGAGCTGGCCGAGCGTGAGGGCTTGGCGGGGATCGACGCCTCGCTCACCGAGTTGATTGCCAAGGCTGGGCTTCGCATGGGCGCCACCGCCACGCCCCCGGCTGGGGAGTGATTGTGAGCGCCTCGGAGGCACACGAGGGCCGCTCGAAGACCACAACGTCCGTTACGCGGCTCGCCCGAGCTGTCGTGACCGCGCCGATCGTGCTCTACCGGCGGGTGCTATCCCCCGCCCTACCGCAACGCTGCAAGTACGAGCCGACGTGCTCGCGATACGCGGTCGATGCGATCGGTGAGTACGGCATACTCAGGGGCTTGGTGCTCGGTGTGTGGCGGTTGCTCAGGTGCAACCCGTGGAGCTATGGCGGGTACGATCCGGTGAGCGCTCAGCGAGTGTTCAAGGACACCGAGAGCTCCTAAACGTATGCCCATCTCCGCGAACATCATCGAGCAGGCGTTCTCGCCCCTGATCAACCTGTTCGAATCGATCATGGTGTTTATCCATGCCCACCTGGTCGGGGGCAGTTGGGGCCTGGCGATCGTGGGCCTGACCGTGCTGATCCGCGCGATCCTGGTGCCGGTGACCTTCAAGCAGTTGAAGGGGATGCAGGAGATGCAGCGGCTGGCGCCGGAGATCAGCGCGCTGAAAGAGAAGTACAAGGAGGACAAACAGCGCCAGCAGCAGGAGATCATGAAGTTCTACCAGGAGAACAAGATCAACCCGCTTGCCTCCTGTCTGCCGTTCGCCCTGCAGCTGCCGGTGTTCATCTCGCTCTTCTACATGCTGCGGACCGACCTGAAGCTCGACATCTGCGGACCGCAGATGAAGCAGTACTTCCATGTCGTCCCTTACGGGCCCCACCTGAGCATCCCGGCCAAGGGGTTGGCGGAAACGGGCTGCAATGTCGTCTACCCCGGTTCGGCCAAGTTCCTGTTCATCCCCGACATCACCGCCAAGGCGACGGGTGTGGCGCTGATCGTGCTGATCGGCCTCTATATCGCCTCGCAGATCATCTCGACGCTGATGGCGACCGCCTCGGCCGACCCCAACCAGCGCCGCTTGATGCTGGTGCTGCCGCTGGTGATCGTCGCGTTCCTGTTCAGGTATCCGGCGGGATTGCTGGTCTACTGGATCACCACCAACTGCTGGACGATCGCGCAGCAGTACTTCATCCGTCGCCGGATCGGGCCGCCCCCGCCGAAACCGTCGAAGGTGGCGGAGTCTTCCAATGGACGGGCCAGCCGCCAGCCCGAGCCGGCGCTGGCGGCAGCGGGCGTCGGTGGCGGCGCGAGCGTGGCCCCACCGCGCTCGCCGCGCAAGAAGAAGAAGCGCTCGGGCAGGCGACGATGAACGACGAGGGCCGGGTCGAGGTTCCGGAAGAGGACGCGGACGGCGAGGAGCTGGACGGCGAGGAGCTGGAATTGGAGCCGGCTGAGGCGCTCGAGGAGCTCCTCGGGGAGATCGCGGACGGACTGGGCCTCGACGTGAAGGTCGAGGTGGAGGAGGGCGACGGCGTGCTGCGGGGCTGTCTGCGGGGAGAGGACGTCGGTCTGTTCATCGGTCGCCATGGGCAGACGATCGACGCCGTCCAGCATCTCGCCCAGCGGATCGTGTTCCCCGACGGTCCCTCGCCGGTACGCGTCGTGGTCGACGCGGACGGTTATCGCGAGCGCCGCGCGGAGTCGCTGCGGGCCGACGCCGGGGATGCGGCTGAAGAGGCGCTGCGCTCGGGCGGCCCGGTCGAGCTCGCGCCGATGTCGGCCGCGGAGCGGAGGATCGTCCACGAATTCCTGCGCGATCGCGGCGGCGTGGAGACGCACAGCGAGGGCGACGAACCCGAGCGGCGCCTCGTGGTCTCGCCGGTCGGCGACTGATCTGCTGCCGGACCCGTTTCACGTGAAATGTGTTTCCGGTGAAACAACCGCCCCGACCGCACCGGGGTGGAGTTAGGGGTTCTCCTGTGAGAGCCCCGTCGCTGGCCACGCTCGGTGAGCTTTATGGGTTGGGTGATCGTCAGTTGGACCAGTTGGACGCGGTGCTGCGGGGTTTGGCGGAAGACGAGCACGCTCCCACGACGGTACGCGACGCAAGGCTCGCAATTGACGTTCATCTGGCTGACTCGCTGGCTGCGCTGGAGTTGGATGCTGTACGCGCGGCGGGCACGATCGCCGATCTCGGTGCAGGGGCCGGGTTTCCCGGACTGGTGCTGGCGGTTGCTGTCCCGGGGGCGGAGGTCACTTTGGTGGAGAGCCAGGCACGCAAGTGTGCGTTTATCGAGCGGTTGCGGACGGCGGCGGAGATTGAGAATGCCCGCGTCGTTTGTACTCGGGCGGAGGAGTGGGGCGAGGGGTTGAGACGCAACGGTGTGGTCGTGGCCCGCGCCCTGGCTGCGCAACCGGTGGTGCTCGAGTACGCGGCGCCGCTGCTCGAACACGGAGGCGTTCTCGTGGACTGGCGCGGTCGCCGCGACTCGGCTCGGGAGGCGGAGGCGGCCTGCGCGGCTGAGCAGTTGGGCATGCGCCTGCTCGAGATACGCCGTACCGAGCCATACGAGGGCGCGCGCGACCACCACCTGCACGTTTTCGAAAAGGTCGCCGAGACCCCTTCGCGGTTTCCCCGCCGGGCGGGCGTCGCCCGCAAATTGCCCCTTGGTTGCTGATAGCTTGCGCTCGGTGGGCACGGTGTATGCGATCGCCAACCAGAAGGGTGGGGTGGGCAAGACGACGACGGCGGTGAACGTGGCCGCGTGCATCGCCGAGGCCGGACGTGAGACGTTGCTCGTCGACGTCGATCCACAGGCGAACGCCACCGTCGGCCTGGGCCTTTCGCGCTCGCAGGTGCCGGGGTTGTACGAGGTGTTGACCGGCGCCGCGTCGGCGACGGAGGCCTTGACGGACACGGCGATCGACGGGCTGAGGGTGCTGCCGGCGGGCCCCGGGTTGGCGGGCGCGAATGTGGAGCTGCCGCGGATCGAGGGCTTTGAGCAGCGCCTGGACGAGTGCCTGGCGCCGGTGAGGGACATGTTCGAGTTCATCTTGCTCGACTGTCCGCCCTCGCTCGGGCCGCTGACGGTCAGCGCGCTGGTCGCGGCCGACCGGGTGATCGTGCCGGTGCAGACGGAGTACTTCGCGCTGGAGGGGCTGGCGGGGCTGCTGGAGACGTTGGCGCTGGTGCAGCGCGAGCTGAACCCGCGCTTGACGGTCGCGGGGATGCTGTTGACGATGCACGACTCGCGTACCCGGCTGGGCCGCGATGTGGAGCGGGAGGTGCGCGAGCACTTCCCGGAGCTGGTGTTCGACACGGTGATCCCGCGCAACGTGAGGGTGGGTGAGGCGCCTAGCTACGGTTTGCCGGTCACCCACCACGACCCCCACAGCGCGGGTGCGGCCGCGTACTTTGAGCTTGCAAAGGAGGTAGCAGCGCGTGGCTAAGCCAAAGCCGGGGATGGGAAGAGGCCTCGACGCGATCCTGTCGGTGTCGGGCGGGGGGTTGAAGGAGCACGCGACGAACGAGCTGCGCGAGCTGCCGGTCGAGCTGATCGTGGCGAACTCGAGGCAGCCGCGGCGGCGGTTTGACGAGGAGGCGCTGCAGGCCTTGGCGGGGTCGCTGGGTGAGCGGGGCGTGCTGCAGCCGGTGCTTGTGCGGGCGAAGCCCGGCGGGACGTATGAGCTGATCGCCGGCGAGCGCCGCTGGCGGGCGGCGAAGATCGCCGGCTTGGAGAGGATCCCCGCGTTGGTGCGCCCGCGCGGGGACGCCGAGGCGCTGGAGTTGGCGCTGATCGAGAACATGGCGCGGGAGGATCTGAATCCGATCGAGGAGGCCCGCGCGTGTGCGGCGCTGGTGGAGGAGCTGGGGCTGACGCGCGAGGACGTGGGACGCCGCGTGGGGCGTAGCCGCGTGGCGGTGAGCAACTTGATGCGGCTACTGGACCTACCTGACGAGACGATCGAGCTGCTGGAGGAGGGGGCCTTGAGCGAGGGACACGGCAGGGCGCTGCTGCTCGCCGAGGATCACCGGGCGCGGCGGAGCATGGCGCGGACGGCGGTCGCGGAGGGGTGGTCGGTGAGGGTTACGGAAGCTCGCGCGCGGGAGAGCAACGCGGCGGCGGCTATGACGGAGAGCAAGCCGGGGGGCAAGGGGAGGGCGCCGAGCGTGCCGCACCCCGACCAGGAGCAAGCGGCCCGCGAGATCGCCGAGGCGCTCGGCGGCGTGCTGGGCGTCGATGTGCAGGTGAAGGCGACCCGCGACGGGCGCTATCGCGCGGAGCTTGTGTTCGCGACACCGGAGGAGGCGATCGAGCTCGCCCGCCGCCTGCAGCCGCGCGCGGTGGCTTAGGCTGGGGCCCGGGTCGCCCATGCCTGTCACGCCCGCGCCTGCTGTCACGCGTACGCGTACCTCCGGCCGCCCTGGTGCTGGCGTAGGCCGCCCGCAGGCGGCCGCTAGAATCCGCGCCCGCGGGCGATTAGCTCAGATGGTTAGAGCGCCTCTCTGATAAGGAGGAGGTCCCAGGTTCGAGTCCTGGATCGCCCACTTGAGACACATGAAACCAACGACTGACATCGGTGACGGCCCCTTCCATGAGGGTCAGCCCGTCTGGGTGGTGCAGGGCGATGGCTCGCAGCGGGCCGCCGAGTACGTCGGCGGGGGCGAGACGAGCGCTTGGTTCGGTGGAGCGCCGACCGTCTTCGTGGTCTACCCCGACGACCGCTCCGGGGCGGCGGTCGAGATCGATCGCGTGATCCCCCGCGACGTTTAGCGCGCCCGCCGCGAAAGCGGCCACGGGATCCGCTCCTGGCGGCCGTTTGGCGGCCGTCTGCAAGCCGCGTCGGTTGGCGCTAAGGCAACGGGCATGTGCTGCCGATGATGGGCTCGTGCCCATTTTTACTCGCTCGCCCTCCCAGCTGGCCGGTCTTCGATCGGTCGCCGCGCGCCGCATGGCGCTTGCCCTTGCCTCTACGGCGACCATGTCGATCGCGCTGCTGCTCGGCGCTGTGCCGGCGGGGGCTGTAGTCAAGACGGTCGAAATCGCCCCAAGCACTACGACCACGGTAGGGCTGCAGCCACGTAGCATCGCGCTGCTCGATGGAGTCGGGACTGAACCGGAACACTTCGCCAACGTGAGCGGTGCTCCGGTCCTCCCTGCCAACAAAACCTACGCCATCTATTGGGATCCAACCGATCACTACCACGGCGATTGGCAGAAAGTGACCGACACGTTCTTCCAGAACATGGGCGCAGCCAGCGGATCGTTTGCCAGCGTCTTCTCGGTGGACACTCAGTACACCGATGCCGCTAACCAGCACGCCGCTTATGCGTCCACCTTCATGGGCGCCTACACCGACACCGACCCGTATCCGGCGGTCGGCAATTGCACAGACCCGCATCCGCTGGAAGGTAAAAGCTACCCGACGGGAGAAGCCGACGCGATCGCCTGTCTGACTAACGCGCAGATTCAGCAAGAGCTAAAGAGCTTCATCGCCGCCCACGGTCTTCAGAAGGGCATGACCACAATCTTCTACCTGCTCACCCCTCCAGGGGTTACCGTCTGCCTGGACAAAGGTAAAGCAAGCGGTCATTGCTCGAACTTTATGGGTTCAATCACAGAAACAGAAATTGAACAAAACGAAACAGCGGAACGTAAAGCTAAGGAAGAAAATAATCCTTATACAGGGCCCGAAAATTATCAGAGCTACAAGAATAGCTTCTGCAGTTACCACGCGAACATCAACCCTGACAACGCGATAAACGGCGACACAAGCACGATCCTCTACGCGGCGATACCTTGGATTGCCGGCGGCCGGGGCGACGGCCATCTTGGTCCTGTCGATCAGGCGGCGACGGAAGCATACCTGTGCCAGGACGGCGGCTTTGACCCGAGCAGCAAGCCGATCGAGCAGAAGGAGAAGGCGAAGGAAAAGAAAATAGAATCTACCAAAGAAAAAGAAGAAAAAACACTAAACAAAGAAGAAAAAGAAAAGCAAGAAGAAGAAGAAGCGAAGACCAGATTTCTTGAAGGACCACATCAGCAGGAGCCCAACCAGCAAGCTTGCCCACCGCCCACGCCCGACGGTTTTTGCGACACCGGTCTAGCGGACCTGATCGTCGGTCAGATCGCCGACGAGCAGCAGAACATCGTCACCAACCCGCTGCTCGACTCCTGGAAGGACCCCAGTGGCAACGAGGCGACCGATGAGTGCCGCGACTTCTTCGCGCCCATTGCCGGCGGCTCCGCCACCGCCAACCCGGAAACGTTTGCCGGAACGCTCTTCAACCAGACGTTGGCCGGGGGTAATTACTACCTGAACACCGCCTTCAACCTGGCGGCGCTGAAGCTGCCCTATCCAGGAATACCTTGTTTGGCTGGCATTCGCCTCGAACCAAAATTCACCGCCCCCAACCCTGTCAATTCCAGTGAAGTTGTCGGCTTCGACGGCATGGAGTCAGACATCACCCTCAATGAGGGCACTACTTACACAGGTACGACGCCCCAAAAGACCTATGCCAAATACACCTGGAACTTCGGTGATAAAACTCCCGAAGTCACCGGCTACGCCCCCGGCGCCCCGTCGCTGAACTCCCCTGAAACTTCCCCCTGCGAACTTCCTTGGAAAGCCCCCTGCGCGGCGAGCGCGTTCCACTCTTATCAGTACAGCGGCACCTACGAAGTCACGCTCACCGTGACCGATACGGGTGGCAACAAAGCCAGCGTCACCGAGCCGATCACCGTAAACGGCACACCTCGGCCCGTTCCACCTCCGCCCCCCCCTCTGACGCCCCCCCCTCTGACCCCAGGCGGCGGCTCGGGTGCGACCCCAGGCGCGTCGTCCTCCGGCTCCGCCGGCTCAGGCTCCACCGCAAAAGTGATTCCGGGCCCGGTGGCCACGCAGGCGGTCCTGTCACACTCGCTGTCGAGCGCCCTGAAGAAGGGCCTCATAATCAGCTACTCGGTCAACGAGCAGGTTGCCGGCCAGTTCCAGGTGCTGCTCGCCAGCAGCATCGCCAAGCGCATTGGTCTCCACGGCCCTGCCGCCGTGGGCCTGCCCGCGGGCACCCCCCCGCAGACCGTGATCGCGAAAGCGATCCTGATCACCACCAAGGGCGGCCACAGCACGGTGAAGATCCTGTTCGGCAAGAAGACCGCCGCGAAACTGCGCAAACTGCGCAAGGTGTCGCTGATGCTGAGGCTCGTCGTCCGCAACGCCTCCTCGCGTAGCCCGCTCTCAACGACGGTGCTCAGCACCGTCAACCTGTCCCGCTGACGCTTGTCCAACCGGTCCTCGCTGAACCCTTGAGCCTGGCGGCGTCAGTCCGGCGGCGTTAGTCCTGCGGGGGGTCTTTGCGCTTGTCTTGCGCCTTCTCGCGGAACACGAAGTACCACAGGGCGCCCAGCAGTAAGAAGCCGGCGAGGATCGAGACGAGCGAGAGCGCCGCGATTGCCGAGTTGTTGTTGTTGACCGATTCCCCGTCCAGGGCGAGCGGTGCCAGCAGGGCGATCGCCAGGAGACTCATGCCGGTCCCCTCATGCCGGTCCCCTCATGCCGGTCCTCTCACGCCGGTTCTCCCATGCCGGTTCTCCCATGCCGGTTCTTCGCGCTACGCCGTCTGCGGCGCGGCTACAGCCCCTGCGGGTGGCGCACGGCATAGCCTTCCAGCGGCGGCGTCGCCACCAGCCAGCGGGAGGCGTAAGGGCCGCTGCGGCCCGCGGTGTCGAACCACATGCCGTCGACGTCCATGAAGGTGTGCCCGGCGTTTGCGTAGATCGTGATCCAACGCCCCGGGCCCGGTTCCCCCCAGCCGGCGAGATCGCCCGAGACGAGCGGGGCGTTGAGCAAGCCGCCCGCGGCCAACGCATAGCTGACCGAGCCGGAGCAGTCGTAGCCGTTGGCGACGAACGACGCGTGCCCGCCGCCCCAGATGTAGGGGAAGTCGGCGATCGCGTTGCCGCCGGCGACCACCCGCTGCACGGCTTCCGGAACCCCGGGTGGGATCGGGATCGCGCCGGTCCCGCCGACCGACTCACCGCCGGCTACGGGGGTCAGCTCGCGCCGTTGTGTCTGCGTCGCCGCGCGTTCGACCGCGTGCATCTGGTTGAGCTCCCGCTTCACTTCCGCGTCGGAGGGCGCGCCCGCCGCCACCGCGGCTTCGCCCGCCACGCTCGGGGTGCTCGCGGGGCGATGATGAGTTGACGCCGGCAGCGGAAAGCTCTTGGCTTCTTCCGGATCGCGGACCTCGGCCACATCCGCGCGCCCACCGGGGGTCTTCGCGGCCGCCGTGGATCCCGCGCCTGCCGGTTGGCTCGCCTTCGCCCCCTTCGCCCCCGGTCCACTCGTCTTCGCGGCGGTCGGTTGGCTCGTCGTTGCGCCGGTCGTTGCGCTCGCCTTGGAGATGTGCCCAGCAGGACCCGCGCCGGCCTGGCTGCAGCCGGCGAGCGCGACGATGACGAGCAGGCCGCCCCAACCGGCGACCCCTCTCCGCTGCAATCTCATCGGCCTAAGGCTAGCGGCCGCATCGCACCGAGTGTGCCGCTAACCTGAATGGATGCGCGACGAGGCGACGGCCGTGGAGATTCGGCCGCATACCCGCCTCCTGCACGGCATGCGGCGCCCTGCCAACTGGCTGCAGCTCGTTCGCTTTGGCCTGGTGGGCGGCGTGGGGTTCGTGGTCAACGTGGCCGTGTATGCCCTGCTGGTGCACTACGCCAAGGTCGACTACCGCGTCGCCTCGGTGGCTGCCTGGCTCGTGGCGGTGCTCAACAACTTCGTGCTCAACCGCCACTGGACGTTTGACGCGCGCGCGGGGCGCGCGCACTTCCAGGCGCTGCGCTTCCTCGCGGTCAGCCTCGTGGCCGAGGGTTTCAGCCTCCTGCTGCTGACTCTGCTCGTGGAGAGCGGGGGTGTCTCCAAGGTCCCGGCGCAGGCACTGGCCGTGGCGGCGTCGATGCCGCTGAACTTCCTCGGCAACAAGCTCTGGAGCTTTCGCGCGTAGGCTGAGCCGGCCGATGACCGAAAGCGGGGGGACACGCGCCTTCGGCGCGAATCCCCGTTTCGGCCAGCACGTGTGCGTAGCACACCACGCTCTCTGCGTCCTTGCCTCGCTTGCCCCTCGACCGGCTCAGCAGCGTAGATACATCCCAATCCGGCCCCGTATGGCGGGGGACGCCGGCGGCGGGTACTTATACTCTGGCTACCCCCCTCTGGAGGACTTTGTGCAGGAGATGGTCATCTACGGCGTCAGCTTCGACATGGTTGGCAAGCAGCCGATCGTGCTCCTGAAGACTGCCGACGGCAACAAGTTCCTGCCGATCTGGATCGGTCACCCTGAGGCTGCCTCGATCCTGATGAAGCTGCAGGGCGCCGGCACGCCGCGGCCGATGACCCACGACCTGCTGTGCGACATGCTCGGCGAGCTGGACGTCAAATGCACGCAGGTCGCGGTGACCGAGCTGCGCGAGAACACCTTCTTCGCCTCGATCACCCTCAGCGTCGCCGGCCGCGAGCTCGAGATCGACTCCCGCCCGAGCGACGCGATCGCACTCGCGGTGCGCTCCGGCGCGCCGATCTACGCCGCGGACGAGGTGATCGCCGAGTCGGCGATCGAGTTCGAGCACAACGTGGACGAGTCGGAGGACGTGGTCGAGAAGTTCAAGGAGTTTCTCGATGAGGTCTCGCCAGAGGATTTTGCGGCAGGCGACTCCTGACCGAAGCCGGGGGACACTCGCCTTCGGCTCGCATCCCCGTTTCGGCCAGCGCGACGCGGCGTCCTCGGTCGCTCGCGTGCACAGCACGCCACGCTCCCTGCGTCCTTGCCTCGCTTGCTCAGGAGTCGCCTGATCAGCGCGTGAAGGCGCTGTTCAGGATCCGCTGTACCAGCAGGTCGAGCCAGATCTCTGCGGCGTCCGCGGCCAGCGGCAGCAGGCTTGTTTCGGTCAGGCCGGGGACGACATTCGTCTCGAGCACCGTGAGCTCACCGGTCTGCTCCTCGAGCATCAGATCCACGCGCGCGACGCCGTGGCAGCCGAGCAGGCGATACGTCTCCAGGGCCAGCTCTTGTGCGCGCGCGGCGACGCCGTCGGGCAGCTCGGCCGGGCACACGAACGTCGTCATGCCGATTTCGTAACGCGACTCGTAGTTGTAGAACTCCTCTTCACGCGGGATCGCCTCGACAACGGGCAGCGGGGTGGGCGGGCTTCCATCCGGCGCGTCCAGTGCCGAGTCCAGCACCGAGACGGCCAGGTCGCGGCCCTTGATGTAGCGCTCGATCACGACCTTGCGGTCGTACGACAGCGCGCCGACGATCGCCCCCGGCAGCTCCTGGGCCGAGCGCGCAAACTTGACGCCCAGCGCCGACCCCTGGCTGGCGGGCTTGGCGACCAGCGGGAAGCCGATGCTCCGCTCCAGGCTCGGCAGCGCCGCGGCGACTCCGAGGTCTTTGATCGCGCTCTCCTTGAACGCGGCGAACTCGGGCGTGGGGATGCCCGCCTCGCGCATCAGGTACTTCGCCAGGGCCTTGTCCGTACAGCGCATGCACGCCGCCGGACCGGAGCCGGTATAGGGGATGTCGATCGCCTCCAACAGCCCCTGCACGGTCCCGTCCTCGCCGTCGCTGCCGTGCAGCGCGATGAACGCCGCGTCGGGCCGGGCCTCCAGCAGCTGGCCCACGAGATCCGGGCCGGTATCGATCGCTACGACCTCGTGGCCGAGCTGGCGCAGCGCGCTCTGCGCCCGCGCGCCCGAGCGCAGCGAGACGGTTCGCTCCAGCGAGTCCCCACCCTTGAGGACCGCGACCTTCTTGGGGGCGCTCATCGATCCCGACTGCGCCGCCGGGACGGCGAATCTTGCTCGGAGCGCCGCGGCAGTTCGAGCACCTCCGCCAGCTTGGCGTCCTTCTCAGGGTCGGTCCTCTCCCTGCTCGGCTGGCCGGCGGGCTCAGAACCGGTCAATGTGCCCATCAACATTCCCGTATTCGGCCCCACGATCGCGCTGATTCGGCGGATCCCCTCGCGGATGTCCTCCTCCGGCACGCCCGCGAAGTTCAGTCGCATCGAGCCCGAGCCCCTGTCTCCATCCATATATGCCGAGCGACCCGGCACAAATGCGACCCCTTTACTGCGTCCCATCAGGTCGGTCGTGTCGACGCCGTCGAGCGTCGCCCAGATGAACAGCCCCCCCTCGGGTCGCGTCCAGGAGGCACGCCCGCCGAAGTGCTCGGCCAGCGACTCCAGCATCACGTCGCGCCGGCGACGGTACAGATCCCGTAAGCGCTCCACGTACTCGATCCAGGCCGGGCGGCCATCGGCCGCCCGTTCGGCGAAATAGGCGGACACGAACAGCTGGGTGATCGGCGAGGAGCACAGGTCGGCGCCCTGTTTGCCGAGGTTCAGCTTCTCGAGCACCGCGTGCGGCGCGACCGCCCAACCGAGGCGCAGGCCCGGGGAGAGGATCTTCGAGAACGTGCCTAAGTAGATGACGAGGTCCGACGCGACCCCATCGTCACCCGCACCGACCGCGCCGCCGCCACCGAGCGAGGCGTCCAGGGAGTACAGCGTCGGCAGCGGCTCGCCTTCGTAGCGCAGCAGCCCGTAAGGGTTGTCCTCCAAGACCAACAGCTCGCGCTCGCGCGCGAGGTCAACCAGCCGCCGCCGGCGCGGCAGCGACATCGTCACACCGCCGGGGTTCTGAAAGTTGGGGATCGTGTAGATGAACTTCGGCCGCTTGCCCTCCCCCGCTAGTCGGTCGAGCACCGACTCCAGCTCGTCGATCGGCATCCCGTCCGCGTCCATCTCGATCTGCACCACGTCAGCTTGGTAGGCGCCGAACGTCGGCACGGCGCCAGGGTAGGTCGGCGCCTCCGCAACGATCACGTCGCCGGGATCGATCAGCGCCTTGCAGACGAGGTCGATCACCTGCTGACCGCCGGTCGTGACGATCACGTTCGCAGGATCGACCGATGTGCCCTCGGCGGCCATCACCTCGACGATGCAGTCGACCGTGACCGCCATCCCCTCGGTCGGACCGTACTGCAGCGCCCGTGCGGTCGACTCCGCCGCGACCTGGGACATCAGCTTCGCGTACAGCTCGGGCGCAAACGTGCTCGTGTCGGGCAGCCCGCCGGCGAGCGAGATCACCTCAGGGCGCTCGGTCAGCGCCATCATCTCGCGCATCGCCGAGCTTTTCATCCCGCGCGTGCGCGCGGCGAACAGCGCCTCGTAGCGCGCGAGCTCGCGCGCAGTCTCCCGCGCTCGTCGCCCGCCTGATCCGCCGATCGGTCGATCCGCCATCTGCGCGCTCTATTCGCCGCCGCGCGGCTTGGGCCTTGCGCGGCGCCCGTCTGGCCGCCGCAGCGGTCGGTTATCGTCCGGGCCTCGCATCCCCGCACGGTAGCGCACCCCATAGGCGGATTGAGACGCTGGACGAACGCATGAACGGCACCTTCTTCTACATCGGCCTTGGCCTCGGTCTGGCGGCCGCCTGCGGGCTGCGGCCCTACCTGCCCGCGCTGCTGGCCGGCGGGCTGGCCTCCGCGGGAGCGCTGGGGGTCGGCTTCGGGCATGGCCGCTACCATTTCCTGCAGTCTGGCTGGTGGCTGCTCGCCGTCGCGGTCGTCCTGGTCGGCGCCTACGTGCTGCAGTGGCGCCTTGGCGCGGAGCGCTTCGCGGCGACCGCCGGTGGTGCGATCGCCGCCCAGGCGCTCGCCGTCGGCGCGCTGCTGTTCGCGGGCACGCTCGCCGCCCATGGCGACGCCTCCTGGCCGGGGTTGATCGGGGGCGCCGCCTGCGCCGGCCTGGGCCAGCTTGTCGTCGGCCCGGTGCTCGCTGGCGCTCGCGCGCGCCTGCCCGACCGTCCGGCCCGCGAAGCGTTGACGCTCTACCTCGACGCCGCCGCGCTGCTGCTGGCCGCGCTCGTGGCGCTGCTGCACCCGCTCGGCTACGTGGCGGTGGCGCTGCTCGCGTGGTTCCTCGTGCGTACACGCCGCCGCGCGGGAGCGAAGTACGCCGGCCTGCGCATCCTGGGCCGGTGAGCGCGCCCAAGCTGGTCCTGTGCGTGATCGACGCGATGGCGCCGGCGATGCTCGAGCGCGCGGTGGCGGAGGGGGTCGCGCCGATGCTGGCGACGCTGATCGAGCGTGGGCGGTATGTGAGCGACTGCGTGGCGGCGTTCCCGTCGGTCACGCCGGTGTGCGCCGCCTCGATCGTGACGGGCGTCGCCCAGGACGAGCACTTGATCCCGGGCATGAACTGGTTTCACCGCGAGGAGGGTCGGTATGTCGAGTACGGCTCGAGCTTTCGCGCCGCGCAGCGCTTCGGGATCGCACGGCAGCTGACGGACACGGTCTACAACATGAACCGCGCCCATCTGTCGGCGGACACGCCGACCGTGTTCGAGACGCTCGATGACGCGGAGGTGCGCACGGCCGGGACGACATATCTGATGTACAGGGGGCGACACCGGCACGAGCCCCAGCGCGACAGCGCCCTGACGAGGTTCGCGGCGCGCTTGATGCGCCACCCGGTGCTGGGCCCGCGCGAGCTGTTCTACGCCGACATCTTCGCCTCGCGGCGCACCGACTGTCGCTCGGCGCTGGGCATGCCGGGGGTGCGCGACCGCCATTCGGGCTGTGTGAGCGCCTATATGGTCGAGCGCGACCTGTTCGACTTCCTGCTGCTGTCGCTGCCTGACAATGACTGGTACTCGCACAAGCACGGCCCCGAGGCGCAGCTGCGCTCGATCGCCCAGGCCGATCTGCAGCTGGCGCGCGTGTTCAACGCCGGCGGCGGTGTCGATCGCTTCCTGGAGGAGCACGCGGTGATCGCGATGGCCGACCACTCGCAGGCGCCGGTGGAGAGCACGATCGCCCTGCAGGACGAGCTCGCCGAGCTGGGGGTGCTCGGCCCCAAGGGGGGGACGGAGGGCGGGCAGGTTGGTGGCGCGAACGGAGCTCAAATCGCGGTCTGTCCTTCGCAGCGGGGCGCGATGGTGTACGCGCTGAACGCGGCCGAGCGCGACGCGATGCGCGCCTCGGTGGTGACCAGGACGCTCGCCCTGGAGGGCGTGGATTTGGTCCTGTGGCTGGAGCGCGACGCCCACGACGTCCCGCGCGAGGCGGTGATCGCGAGCGGCGAGCGCGGCGAGCTGCGCTTCGCGCCGGGCAGCGCCGCGATTAATCAAGGCGCCGCCTCGACCAATCCGAGCAATCCGAGCAGCGCCGTGACCGACCCGCGCGGCAGGAAGTGGAGCATCGAGGGAGACCTGGCGGCGCTCGACGCGCGCGTGGAGGACGGCAGCCTCCTAACCCCCACCTACCCCGACGCGCTCGCGCGCGCCTGGTCGGCGCTCACCTGCCCGACCTCGGGCGAGGTCCTGCTCAGCGCCGCCCCCGGCTACGAGTTCGTCGACTGGGGTGGCGCCGCGCACGTCGGCGGCGGCAGCCACGGCTCGCTGCACGCCTCGGACTCGCTCGGCGCGCTCGTCCTCTGCGGTATCGCCCCCACAGAGGAGCCTGCCCAGTGGGCGATTCGCGACATCGCGCCGCTGGTGAGGAGGCATTTCGGACTGGGATCCGGGTAAGCCTCCCGCCAGTGCCCGCCAGTGCCCGCCAGTGCCCGCCAATGCAAGGATGCCCTGGCGACTGCCCTTACGAGCTAACCGTGCCCCGGGCATCGCATCGCGGTGCGGGCGTTGCTGAGGCTGCCGTCGAAGAAGTCGAACTGGGCGGCGAACGGGAAGCCGCCGCGCGGGCAGCTGTTGGGCAGCAGGATGCCCTTCGGCGTGTAGGCGAGCGTCCTGCCGTTGACTTCTTCGTCGTAGGTGACTTTCCGCGGCCCGAGCGTGGCGTGTAGCCAGATGACGGATATGTAGGGGGCGCCGGGCAGCGTGGGGACCAGCGGTACGCCGACGCTCACCAGGCCTCCGAACGGCGCCGAGGCGGGCAGCAGCAGGCCGGGAAAGACGATCCGAGTATCGACGGGAGCGGTCCCTTCCGAGGAGAAGAGCACCGCCAGATGCCCGTCCACGTCCGGCGAGCGCAGGATCGTGATCGGCGCGCTCTCGGTGATCGGCGTGGCGCCGAGCACGATTCCCGTCAGCGCCTGGCCGTAGCCCATCACCGAGTTGGGCGGGCAGCCGGAGGGCCCTGATGCTTCGAGGGTCGCGGATGTGCACGTGGCCAGCCCGAGGCCGCTCAGACCCAACCCCAGGTTGTCGGGGTAGCGCAGCTCGATCTGGGTCAGCGGCGGCGGCACCTGACCCGCGGCGGCGGAGAAGGAGAAGGAGAATTCGAGCGTGGTCCTCCGCCCCAGCTGCTCGGGGATGAACTTCGCGCCGAGACTCGCCGATGACGTCCCCTGTGCCGCGGCCGGCAGGCAGGCGCAGAGCATGACGACCATCAGCAGCATGCACCAGCGTTTGATTGCCGTTCGACGCACTTGCGGCCGTCAGTAGCGGAGCGTGCCGGTCGTCTGCACGACGAGGGCGTAGTTGTTGCGGTCGAACGTGCCGTAGAGTCCGGCACGGCCTTGCGCATGCGTGTAGCGGCCACTGCCGTGAGTGACGACGAGCGATCCGGCGAAGCTTTCATATACGCCCGCTCCGTGCGGCGTCGCCGTCCCGTGGCCTGTGATCGTCCCGCCGCGGGTGTAGATCGTGAAGCTGCCGCTGAAGGTGGCGCCGACATCGAAGTGGACGCGCATATTGCCGGGGAGGGTTCCAGAGGCCCTGCCTTCCTCGTACAGCAGCGAGCCTGAGGCCGAGAGATAGCGCAGATGGGCGCTGTCGGCCGCCCTCAATGTGTGTGCCGCGTGCGCGAGCTGTTGGCGTGTCGCGCCTTGGGCCTTGGCGGGCCCGATCGCGCTGAGCGCCTCGGCGGCGAGCATCCCGAACGGCGCCAGGACCATCATTGCCGGGATCTTCCACTGCTTCACGTTGGCTATCACGCTCCCTTCCCTCTCTTGACGACCGCTGTAACACATGCCGTCCCCAGGTGGCGCGGTGCAACGATCGACTCATGTAGACGATACATCGGTCTTGCCTCACCCTGTTTCCCGTCAGGCACGGCGCACTCGCTTTGCCAAGCGCCAGGCCCGCATCAGCGCGAGCGTAGGTGTGATCAGCGGTCGCAGCTCTCTGCGCATCTGCTCCATCACGGGCAGGGCGAATGCGCTGCTCGCAGCCGGTGCGGAGCTGTAGTAGGCAACGATGCCGACGAGGGTCATGATGTGGTGCGCCGCGTTCGGCAGCGCGCGCGCCCTCGTCGCCGCGTCCGTGGCGACGCCCCGCAGGCGCGCTGCCATCAACTCCCGGCTCTTGTAGTGGTGGACGTATCCCAGCTCGCCCGCGGCGATGTCCTGCTCGCGGTCCACGAGGCTGTCGAGCATGCTCAGCGCGCCGATCGACAGGTACACAGTGTCGAGCTCCTCAGCGTCCTTGCGCGTTGTGTGCGCATTGGCCGCGGCGGCGATCAGAGCATGCACGGCGAGCACGGATGCCGTTGCGCCGGCGAGGAACTCCGGCCACTGGAGCGCTGTGCCGCCCGCTTCGCGCCTGGCCCAGCGCTCGACCTCCACGCTCGGAGAACGGGCCGCCGCGTGGCTCAAGATCTGCGCCTCGGCGCAGCGCCCGGCGCTGCCCTGGGCGACCTCGACGGCGGCCGCCCCGGGCAACCGCCCAAGGGCGTCTCTCACCGCTCCCACCAGCTCTTGCAGGTAGCCGCCGTCGTCCGATCGAGGGAGGTCGCGGTAGTAGTCCCCGCCGGGTCCCCGATCGAGCGTGAGCGCGTCAGTGAAGGCCGCAAACAGGCGGTGGCCGTCGCGCAGGGGGTCCGGCAGCGGCTGCTCGGTCAGCAGGTCGAGGTAGTCATACATCACCTGCAAGGCGACGATTGCCTGCACCGTGGATTCCCGCCGCGCGCGCGGCGCGAGCGTCGCGAGCGTTGCCGCCACCTCGACGTTGAAGCGCTCCCCCCGGAGCTTGCTGACCGCCACCGTCCGCAGAGATGGATCTCCGATCGTCTGCGCACGGCGCTCCCAGCGGGAAAGCTGGGCACGCACGAGTGGTGCGACGGTCGTCCAGTAGCGAACGTTTGCGAGCAGCAGGGCAAAACCCGCGCGCGCCATTAGCCGGGGATCGGCGAACGGATCTCGGGCCCTACTCATGTAACGCGAGCGTCGGCGAGACGCGCGAGGCAAGCCAGCCCGGGATCGACGCGAGCGCGAGCACGACGGCCATCACGAGCACGAATATCTCCAGCGGCCTGAGACTCCTGCCGACGCTTGCGAGGGGAAAGCCGGTCACGTGCTCGAGGTAGCCGTCGATGATGATCTGCCCGTAGATGCCGGCGAGTGCCCCCGTCACGCAGCCCGCGCCGAGTATCAGCGCGGACTCGACCAGCAGGATCAGCCGCACGCGACGCGGCGTCACCCCCGAGAGTCGCAGCATCGCGAGCGACATCCGCCGTTGCCAGATGGCCGAGGTCAGCGCGGCGGCCATCGCGAGGATCGCGGCGATCAGCAGCAGCGTGGAGATCTCGCCGAGCTGGCCGAGTCCTTCGCTGGTCAACGTGTCGATGCTCGCCTGTCTTTCGCGTGCGGTCGTCGCGCGCAGGCCGCTCGCTCCCCCGAGCGCCCGCTCGATCTGCTCGCGCACGCGCCCCGCACCGGCGCCGAGCGTGAGCTCGACGCCGAGCGCTGTGGGCGTACTCGTCGCCCACAGACGGCTGTAGTCGGCGGTGCTCATGAAGATCACGCCGGGACTCCAGGCGAGGTTGGTCGTCGTGGCGGCGATCTTTAACGGCGCCGCTCCGCTCGGGGTCGGCAGAGTGAGGGTGTCTCCGACACTGACATGATGTTCTTCGGCGATCTGCTTGGAGACGGCGATCCAGCCGCCTGCGCTCAGTCTGGAAACCGCCGTCGCCGGGCTCCCGTCCGAGGTCTGGCTGTCGAGCACTTCCCGCTCGTCGCCCGTCGGCCGCGCGATTATCCACACGCGCCTGCCGCCGAGCTCGAGGAATCCTCCCTGGAAGGCGCGCACGCTCGCGACCCCACGTATCCCGGCGATGCGCCGCACGGCGCCGTCCGGGCGGAAGTCGACGGTCGCCTGGTTATCGCCGGGGTTGCCAACCCAGATGGCGGCGTCGGCCGAGTAGCTGCGGGCGAAGCCGTCGATCCCGCGCAGCAGATCCCCCCGCGCGCCGCCCAGGGCGATGCTGCCGAACAGCGCGACCGAGCCGGTGGCGGCGAGCGCGAGCGAGCGCAGCGTGGTGGCGCGCAGCGATGTGAGCGCCACCGGCAGGATCGTCAGCCGCTGGCGGCGCTGCGCCAGTGAATGGGCGGCGCGCAGCACGCCCGCGAACGTCAACGGCACCGTGAGCACCGTGGCCAGCGCCAGCAGCGCGCAGGCGCTCAGGGCGAGCGAGGGCGTGGTCGTGAACAGCGCCGTCGTGAGCGCCAGCAGGATACCCACCGCGAGCGCCAGCCCGCGCCGCGCCCGGTGAGAAAGCGTGTTGTCGGGCACCCCGTCCTCGCGGTAGACCGCATCCAACGCGCCTGTGCGTCGCAGATCGAGCAGCGGCACCGCCGAGGCCAGGCACGTGGCGAGCACGCCCGCGATCAGCGCCAAGATCAGAGGCTGAGCCGTGACGGTCGTGCGCATCCCCAGCGTGAACGCCTCGGCGAGATAGCCGGTCGACTGGTGAAAGACGCCGTGCGACAGCGCGTAGCCACCGAGCAGCCCCACGAGTGAGGCGGCGATCCCCAGGCACAGCGCCTGGAACAGGAGCATCTGCGCGATCGCGGTTCGCTGCGCGCCGATCAGACGCAGATCGGCGATCGCCCGGCGTCGCTCGGGAACGGTGAGCAGCAGCGCGTTGAACGCGAGCAGCACCCCGAGCAGCACGCTGATCGCCGCGAAGAAAGCGCTCGCCTGATTGCTTGGGCGCAGCGCCTGGCGCAGCAGTCCGACGTCCTGGTCGGCGGCGGCGAGGAGCAGGCGTCCGCCGGCGACTGTTCGCAGCTCTTGCCGCACGGCCGCCTCCTGCCCAGGCTTCACCTGCACGAGGATGCGCGTGATGCGCCCGTCCAGGCCCGCGAGCCGTTGCAGATCCGCCAGCGGCATCACGGCCACGTTCGCCTGTGAGAGCGCGCCGAACGTTTCCGGCCCGAGCACGTCGGAGATCCTCAGGCGCAGGGCTCGCCCGCGTAGCAGCAGCGAGATCGTGCCCGCCCCCGTGCCCGCCCCGCCTGTCTGCGCGCGCGGGGTCGTGCTCGGGGCGACGGTGCTCGGGGCGACGGCGACCGGCTGAGCGGCAGCCGTTTGGGTGGGGATCCCGATCGTTTCCGCACTCGTCCTGCTGAGGCCGATCCCGCCCGGTGAGAGGGTGGCGATCGGCAGGGTGTGGGCGAGTCCGTCGAGCACCACCAGGCTCGTGTCGGCGCCCGCCAGGTCGACCGTCAGGCGTCGCCCGTCGGGGCCTTCGATCGTCGCTGTCTGCTCGAGCAACGGCGCGGCCTGCTTGACGCCGGGCAGGTGTTCGACGCGCCTGAGCAGACGCTCGGAGAAGCCGTCTGAGCTGCTTGTGCGCAGCTGCAGCGTGGCGGGACCGACGACGGCGTGGACCACTTCGCCGGCCGACCCGGCGACGCTCCCGCTCACGAGGGTGGTGGCAAAGACGAGCGCCACGGCGACGGCCACACCGAGGCCCGCGAGCAGCTCCTGCACGGCATGCACGCGCAGCCGGCGCCGGTAGAGGTACACCAGGGCGCCGGGCCGCATCAGCGGCCGTGCCCGCGCGGCTTCAGGGCGTGGCAACGCTCAGCCTCGCGCGCTCAGCGGATGGAGGCCCGCCGCGGTGTGCTCGGGCATCTCCCGATCTGAGTGGCCCTCCGTCAGCCTCCCGTCGCGCAGCGTGTAGCTGCGGTCCGCGATCGACGCCGCCTCGACGTCGTGGGTGACAAGCAGTACGGCGGCGCCGCGCTCGTGGGCGATCGAGCGCAGCAGCTCGACGATCTCCCGGCTGCGGGCGCTGTCGAGGTTGCCCGCGGGCTCGTCGGCGAGGATCAGCCGGGGCTCGCCCACGAGCGCGCGTGCGATCGCCACGCGCTGGCGCTCGCCGCCGGAGAGCTGCTCCGGGGTGCGCCGTGCCTGGTCTGCGTCACTGAGCCCGACGCGCGCCAGCCAGGGCAAGGCGTGGGCCTGGGCTTCACGCGTCCCCATCCCGCCGAGCAGGAGCTTGATCGAGGCGTTCTCCAGGGCCGAGACACGGGGCATCAGCTGGGGGCTCTGGTAGACGAACCCGACGTCCCGGTGCAGATAGTCACACGCCTGGCTCTCCGACAGCGACGAGAGGTCGCGTCCGGCGAAGCGCAGCTCACCCTCGTCGGGTGAGAGCAGCGTCGCGATCAGCAGCAGCAGCGTCGTCTTGCCGGAGCCGCTCGGTCCGTGCAGCGCGAGCATCTCACCCGCCTCGAGCGTGAGGCTGACGCCGTCGACGGCGTGCACCTGCTCCCCGCCTCTGCGGTAGCGCTTCACCACCCGCTCGAGCTCGAGCACGCCCACGGCGCCTACTGTAGGGCGTCTGCTGGCCGATCTCTCGATCGGTCCGCCGCGATCATGCGCTCACCCGCCGGCGCAGCGGCAGCACCGGCGCGAGTTCGGGCGCGAAGCTGCCGCGCAGCTCGCCTTCGGCCAATGACAGAGCGCGGTCGGACCCGGCGAGCCCGGTCGCCTCGGCGGCGCTCGTCAGGACCGCGATGCCCTCGTCGGCGAGCGAGCGCAGCAGCGAGAGGATCGCGTCTCGCTCGAGCAGATCCACGCCCTTGACGGGCTCGTCGATCACGAGCAGCGACGGTTCCAGGACGAGCGCGCGAGCGAGCATCACACGCACCAGCTCGGCGCCGTCCAGCTCGTGCAGAGAGCGCTCGGCGCAACCCTCCGCGCCGACTCGCTCGAGTGTCGTGAACGCGCGCGTTCGTGCTCGCGGCTGGGGGACTCCACGCGCCAGCTGCGCGACCAGCAGCTCGTCGAGCACGCCCCGCGCTTCGGCGCCGCGCGGCGCGCTCTGGCAGTAGCCGATCCCGCTGCCCAGCGCTCCGCCGCCGGGGAGCGCGCGTCCGGCGAAGCGCACCGAACCGGTGTCGGGCGGCTCGATCCCGGCCGCGACCCGCAGCAGCGTGGAGCGACCCGAACGTCGCGGGCCCCAGATCGCCACCAATTCGCCCGCGTCGAGCGTCAGGGACACGTCGCGCAGCACTGCGCGCTCGCGCTCACCATGCCGGTGACGCCGGCCGACCTGCTCGAGCGCGAGCAGGGTCACCGTTTGGGAGGTCCTGCCGAGGCGAGGGCGGTGAGCTCGCGGCGGGCGTACTCGATCCAGGAGAGCCTCGCGTCCACCGCCAGGCGTTCCTCCTCGCCCACGAGCCGCTCGGCCAGCCCGCCGCCCTCGAGCGAATGGTCATCCGCGGCGGTCATCGGCGCCTTGCTCGCCTGCTTCAGGCACTCCTGCTCGTAGCGCTCGAGCACCACGAGCGCTACGCGCGGTGTCAGCACCGCGAGCTGGTGTGCAAACAGCCGCGAGCGGCGGCGCTCGTCGCACAGCTGCGCGACGAGCCAATCCTGGAAGTCGTGCTCGCCCTTGGCGGTGGCGCGATAATGGGGCTTCGGTTGGCGAACCACGCCGCCGGGCACGCGCTCCGCGGGGATCTTCTCGATCAGCGACTTGCGCGCCAGCGTGTCGAGCGCCGTGTAGACCTGCGAGGGACTCGACAGCTCGAGCGCATCTCCATAGGTGCGCTCGAAGCGCTGCACGAGCTCATACCCATAGCTCGGGCGCTGGATCACGAGCCCCAAGAGCGCCCAACTGACCGGCGATCGCATCGCCGCAACGCCTCTCTCCGTCCCTACCACGACTCCCATAAGCGTGTTTAACGTACCACGCGACGTGCGCCTATGCACAACAGCTGAAAATCAGTGGGGTACTCACAAACTAGAAACTTCTAGGGGCAGGCTTGTTATGGGGCGCTGATCGCTGGATGATCGCAATCAGGATGGGATGTGGAGAGGGTGTTTGCCCCTGCAACGATTGTCAAGAGGACGAGCGGTTATCCGCTCACGCCCCGTGTGGGGGCTCATTCCGGGAGGGGATAGAGCTATGAGTAGCAGAGTCCTGGTTTCTAGTAGGCGCGTGTCGGTTGGCGTGTTTGTCCTGGGGGTGCTCGCGTCTGTGATGGCGACGCTCGCGCTGAGCGCCGCCCCAGCCCTGGCGGCCACCGGCAACGCCTACCAGTCGCAGTTCAAAGCTTTCGAACCGGGTGGCCTCGCGGTCAATTCGAGCGGCGACTTGTACGTCGTCGAATTTGAACATAACGCGGGCGTCGTCGATTTTGAACATCGCGCGGTGTATGAGTACGGTCCGTCTGGGACCGGCGCGCCGCTGGCCGAATTCAAGGAAACGACGGGACGATCCTTTGACGGCGAAAATAGCGGCGCGATCGCTGTCAATACGAGCGGCGATCTGTACGTCCTCGATGGGGCACGCAACGCCGTGTACGAGTTCAACCCGAGTGGTACCGCCGTGTTGGGAGAATTCAACGGCGGCAAAACGACGGCGAAATCCTTTTCCGCGAAGGCCATCGCGGTCAATGGGAGCGGCGATGTATATGTCGTTGACGGAACGCCGCACAACGTGGTCGATGAGTTCAGCCCGTCCCCGACCGGCGAACCCGTACCGCTGGCGGAATTCAACGGCGGCAAAACGCTCGCAAAAAGCTTTTCTCCGGAAGCGATCGCGGTCAATCCCGGCCCCGGCGGCGATGTCGGCGATGTGTATGTCGTTGACGGAGAACACCACGTGGTGGACGAGTTCAGCCCGCCTGCGACTGGCAAATCCGAACCCATACCGCTGGCGGAACTCAGTGGTAGCACGACGCCGCAGGCCGAATTTGAACCGAGCAGGGTGTCTGTCGCCGGGAACAACGGCGATGTGTACGTGGACGGTGGCGCGCCCGGGCTTGGTGGCCTGGTGGATAGGTTCAGCTCGGCCGGGACCTACCTCTCGCAGTTTGAAGGCGGTGCGACGCCTCAGGGCCGGTTTGAGCCTGGGGGCGAGCTTGTGGCCGTGCCGGGTGGCCAGGTGTATGTCGAGGCCGGGTTTTTCTTTTCCTTCGGATTTAGCTATTTCGTGGATCGGTTCTCCGAACCGGTGCCTGTGCCGATCGTGACGACCGGTCCGACCTCGACAGTCGAAGCGACGACAGCGACGACAGCCACGCTGACCGGCAGCATCGAACCGGCCGGTGGCCTGGAAGCAACCTGCGAATTCAGATACGGCAACGGCTTGAAAGCAGCCTGCGAACCCGCGGGACCGTTCTCCTCCAGCCTGAACGCGGTCGAAGCGAAAATCTCGGGTCTGACGCTTGAAACCACCTATGGCTACCGTCTTTTGAGCACCACCTCAGAAGGCACGACCGCCGGTGAAGAAAAGACGTTCACGACGCTGGGCAAGGTCGTGTCACCTCCGACGGTCAGCATCGCTCCGGTCGCGCCGATCGGCGAACACTCCGCGACCTTCAACGGCGAAGTCAACCCCAACGGGGCAGAAACCACCTACCAGTTCGAATACTCCGCCGACGGCGTGAACTGGACCCCGCTCCCGACAGAAAGCGCCGGGGAAGAAACGAGCGGGGTGCCGGTCACCCAGACCGTGAGCGGCCTGACCGGCCATAGCCCTTATCGCGTGCGCCTGGCCGCGGAAAACCGCTGTAGCGGCGGCACCACGGGATGTGGACCCAGCACCTCTTCAGAAGAAACGTTCTCGACCTTGGCGGCCCCTCAGCAGGTGTCCGGGACCGGCGCGACGGCTATCACCGCCGGCGCAGCGACGCTGCACGCGACGATCCGCACCGAAAACAACCCCACCACCTACCGCTTTGAATACGGGCCCACCGCCTCCTATGGCAGCACCGTGCCGGCCGGCGAAGGAGACCTCGGCGCCAGCAGCACGCCGACACAGGTCTCTCAGGCGATCGCGGGCCTTGCACCCGACACGACCTACCACTTCCGTGTCCTCGCGAGCAACGGCGTCGGGCCGCCCACGGCCACACCCGACCAGACGTTCACTACGTTCTCGAACGCTGGAGCTGCCGGCTGTCCGAACGAACGGGTCCGCTCCGAAAGCGACGTCAATCCCGAAACAGGCGTGCCGTTCTCGCTGCAGCTCCCTGAATGCAGGGCCTATGAGATGGTTTCCCCGCCGTTGACGAACGGGGCGCCGTTTACTAGTGTCGCGCAAGGTACGGCCATCGACTCCGTTAGCAGTGTGGCGAGGGCGGGCCTGGAAGGCTCCACCGTGCTGATCAGATCTACAGGCATCTGGCCGGGAGCAGAACAGCCGGCTAACAATAATCTGATCACAACGGCCGCCGAAGAAGCCGTCAGGTACAAGGTCACGCGCGGCGAATCTGGCTGGGGATTCAAGCCGGAGGTGCCGTCGGCCTCAGACTTGCGAGCTTATGACCCCTTCGTGGTTCCCGATGGGGCTGATCTCGGTCTCAATGGTATTTGGACCGGTGCGGGCTTTGCGCCTAGTGAAACCAATTCGAATATGCCATTTGCGGCGATTGTCAATCCGCAGGGCAATATCTATCTGCTTGAACCCAACGGCACCACTCTGGCTGAGGTTGGTCCGTCCGTGCCGCTGTCAGACCGTGGCGTCCCTGCGGAAGGCAGAGGACAGGTCTCGTCTCCTGGTGCATCGGCAAATCTCTCTCGCGTGCTGTTCAGGGTCGGGGCCTTCCGCTGGCCGTTTGACCAGACCAAGCTTTCCCCCGCAGGCAGGTTGGGGCGCGAAATCTATCCGTTGTACGAGTACGCCGGGACCGGCCATACTGGTGAAGGTGGCGATGTTCCCACGCTTGTGGGCGTCGATAACACGGGCGCTCTGATCAGCCAGTGCGGCACCGAAGCAGGAGGAGGTCAATCGGCAGGGGCGATCTCCGCGGATGGCTCGACTGTGTTCTTCACCGCGCGGGCCGCTGATGCTGAATGCGAAGCCGCCAGTAGCACGGGGGCAGGTACGGGCCCGCTTGAAGACCAGCTCTTTGCGCGCGTCGGTGTGCCTGGTGTGGGCGCTGCGGTCGGTGGTGCCGTGACGGTCAACGTCGCTGGGACCTCAGAATGTGCGACCGCGACCTTTGATTCGTGCAACGTGACCAACGCTGTCAAGTATCAGGGCGCCTCCACGGATGGCTCGAAGGTGTTCTTCACCTCAGAACAGCCTGAACTGGTCTCGGGCGATACGGACCCCACGAACAACCTGTATGAGTGCCGGCTGCCGGGTGACTCCGGCGCTCCTTTGATCAGGATGACCCCGGTCAACCCGTGTCCGGACCTGGTGCGAGTGTCGATTCCGGTGTCAGGCGCGGGCGCCGAAGTGCAGAGCGTTGCCGCGGTCTCTGCGGATGGGTCGCACGTGTACTTCATCGCGAAGGGCGTGCTGAGCGGCGAGAACGCGGAACACAACAGTCCCACGCCGGGCCAGGACAACCTCTATGTGTGGCAGGTGCCGAGCGCGGGCTATCCGCAGGGAGGTACGGCGTTCATCGCGACGCTGCCCTCCGCGGCCCTCGGGGCAGAACAGGGCGAAGGGGGCCAGGCGACGCCCGACGGTAAGTCGTTTGTGTTCACCAGCACCGCGGATTTGACGCCGGATGACACGAGCACGGTCAACCAGGTCTTTCTCTATGAAGCCCAGCACGAAGCGCTGATACGGGTCTCCAAGGGACAGGACGGCTTCAACCACGACGGCAACACGACCACTGAGGGGGCTGCCATCGCCACGGGAGCTGAACGTAGAACGATCTCTGAAGACGGCTCGACGGTCGTCTTTCAAAGCAGTGACGCGTTGACGCCGCAGGTTCACGGTGGCACGAACAACGTGTATCTATGGCGTGGCGGGAATGTGTCTCTGATCTCCGACGGAACGCCCGCAGGCGAAAACTCGGGAAAAGGCGCAACGAGCCTTCCCGAAGCGGGCCTGGTCGGCATCGACGCTTCGGGGCAGAACGTGTTCTTCACCACCGCAGCCAAGCTAGTGAGCCAGGACACCGGCGAACTCTCAACCGTCTATGACGCTCGCGTCGACGGTGGTTTCCCGGCGCCCAAGAACGATGAATGTGTTGGTGAAGCGTGTCAGGGAGCGCTGAGCGCGCCGCCGGGCCCGCTGTCACCGGGCAGCCTGTCCTCCAGCGGCGCTGGCAACCTCACACCACCGCCAGCGCCCCCTGGCAAGCCCACGGTCGAGATCCTAAAGATCAAGGTCACAGCCACCACGCTGCTCGTGACGGTCAGGACCTCTGCCAAGGGCAGGGTGCAGATCAGCGGCAAGGGCCTGGCCACCACGATCAAGCAGGGCCTGAAGGCCGGGACCCATCAGATCAAGGTCAAGCTCACCAAGGCGGGCCGGAAAGCCGGGGCGCACCGCAAGAAGACAAGGCTGCGCGTCAGCCTGACGGTCGGCAAACAGACCGTGGCCAAGACGACCAGCGTCAAGCTCTAAGGAGGCGTTGCAGATGAGCCAGATCAAAAAACCGACCGTCTCCCGTTTCACACGCTTGGCCCTGGCAGCGCTCTCGCTCGCGGCGGGCGTCACTGTCGTGGCTTTGTTCTCTGCCGCGCCCGCTCTCGCAGCGTCGCCGCCGGTGTGGAGCATCCAGTCGGTCGCGGCGCCGACGATCATGCAGTCCTCGGACACGACCCACCAGGCGCAAGACCTCGTGGTGAACGCCACAGGCGGCACCTACACCCTGACCTTCGAGGGCCAGACGACGGGCCCCCTCTTCTTTATCCCAGGTGCAGGAGAAGTACAGTCGGCGCTTGATGGGCTGAGCACGATCGGAGGCGCTGGTGGCAGCGTAACCGTCAAGCGAAATACAATCTTTCACATGGCAGGGCAACAAGAAGGTTTCGTCATAACGTTCGCTGGCGCTCTCCGGGCGCAGAACGTCCCGCTGATCACAACGGAAAGTTCTTCCCTCACCGGCGGCACTCATACAGCCACCGTAACGCCCGCCACCAACGACGAGTACGACGTGCAGGTCGAGAACATCGGCGGTAGCGCCTCCAGTGGCATGATCACTGTCACCGATAAACTGCCGCCCGGCGTTACGACGACCGCGGCATCGCTACCAACACTAACACTACCGAATGGCGAAATAGAACCGGGCTTCGTCTGCACTTCCGGGGCGGGTCTGAGCGAAGTGACGTGTAAGGGTGAACCGGTGATCGTGGCGGCGCCAACCGCATCGTACAACAATAACAACGCCGCCGATCCTGGGGCGGGCACAGTTCAGATACTGATCCCCGTGACGGTCTCGGCCAATGTGTCGGGGAGCGCTACGAACACCGCCACGATCTCGGGTGGTGGAGCGCCGGCGAGCGCTTCGGTCAGTGCTTCCAATCCGCTCAACTCCTCTACGCCGCCGGCCTTCGGTGTGTCATATTTCAGCGCGCTGGTCAGCGACGAAGTTGGGCTCCCGTTTACGCAGGCCGGAGGTCATCCTTACGCCGTGACCGTGAACTTCGGCTTTAACTCGGAAACCGAACAGGGCGAGATAGGCGCCGCACCTGGTAACGCCGTCGCCTTTAACTCCGTCGCCGAAGACGACTCGCGAGAACTAGCGTTCGATCTTCCCTTAGGCTTGGTCGGAAACCCGCTCGCGACGCCGCGCTGCTCGCTGGCCCTTGTAGCCGCGGAAGGGGGACTCAACAAAACCGCCTGTCCGCGCGATACCCAGGTGGGCATCGTGTACTTGCATATCGCACTCGGTGGAGGCCCAGGGGCACCGGGTCTCGCGGGACCGTTTGCGCTGTTCAATGTCGTCCCTGAACCCGGTCGTCCGGGCGAGTTTGCGTTCAATGCGATCGGCAACAGCCTCGTGGTGCTCTACGGGGAGGTGGTGCGCACCCCCTTAGGGAGCGTCGTACGTCTCGTCGTGCCGGTCCCGAGGGCCTATGTAAACAGCGTGTCGACGACGTTCTTTGGCAATCCGGTGGGGGCCTTCGACCATCCCGGTGTCGGCACGGACGGACGCCCGTTTGAAGACACAGAAGAACTCCCGTTCCTGATCGACCCCACCAACTGTCAGGCAAGCGAAGCGCAGCGGACGCTTACGATGCACGTGGATTCCTGGTATCACCCCGGCGCGCAGAACCCCGATGGCACCCCGAATTTCGGCGACTCGAACTGGAAGGAAGCCTCGACGGTGCTGCCGCCGGTCGAAGGCTGCAACCTCCTTGAATTCAATCCGTCGCATTTCGAATTGGCGCCGAGTGGTCTGCTGGAAGGCGCTCATCAGCCTGCGGCGGGTGGTACGACGCAGGCGGATGAGCCCT
>Ga0208849_1000134_pt1 | contig 72016 bp, 62 predicted proteins | sample NGESurdeep072012_10_FD_184470 | JGI IMG/M metagenome (GOLD analysis project Ga0208849, IMG submission 184470) | Arctic peat soil microbial communities from Barrow, Alaska - NGEE Surface sample 53-3 deep-072012 (SPAdes) | ecosystem: Environmental > Terrestrial > Soil > Wetlands > Peat ...
GGTGGCAAGCGCCTGCAAAATGAGAAATTCGGTAACGGTGAGCGTCACCGGCTCGTTCTTCCAAGTGCAGGTATGGCGCTCGGGATCCATGCGCAAAAGGCCACGTTCTAGGACCTTGCTGTCGGCTTCCTTTGGCGCAGCGCCGTCCTTGGGCGAGGCGCGGCGCAACACCGCCTTGACCCGCTCGACCAACAGCCGCTGCGAAAACGGCTTCCGGATGAAGTCGTCGGCGCCCATTTTCAGGCCGAACAACTCGTCGATTTCTTCGTCTTTCGAAGTCAGGAAAATGACAGGCAGGTCGGACTTCTGGCGCAGCCGCCGCAACGTCTCCATGCCGTCCATGCGCGGCATCTTGATGTCGAGGATCGCGAGATCGGGCGGCGCTGTTTTAAAGCCGTCGAGCGCGGACGCTCCATCCGTGTACGTATTTATGCGATACCCTTCGGCCTCGAGCGCAATCGATACCGAGGTCAGGATATTGCGGTCGTCGTCGACGAGAGCGATTGTCGGCATGGCGGCCTTCTAGCATGAATCGGCCGCGGCATCAGCCCGGCCCCAGCTGCCTTTCAAAGCCCATGTGGGGGCGGAAGTGTGACCGGACAAGGCAAAATCGAGGCAATTGCAATGACGTTGAATGGCATAGGTAAGGACTCGGAAAGGAATTTGGCTAATGGCGCAAGCCGATAGGTCGGGCCCAGCCGAGGGCCAAGCGCTGCCCGGAACTATGCCAAACCGGCTGCCGGAGAACGCTACAGCCCCCGATTTTGACCCGAAATCGGTCGCAAAGGCCCTGCTGCGGGCTACCCGGGCCGGTTCGCTGGCGACCATCGACCGCAATACCGGGCATCCCTTCGCCTCCCTGGTCAACGTCGCGACCGATATCGACGGCGCGTCGCTGATCCTCGTCTCCCGGCTCTCGACCCATACGGCCAATCTGGAACAGGACGGCCGCGCTTCGGTATTGCTGGCCGCCACGGGCAAGGGCGACCCCCTGGCCCATCCCCGGCTCACCATTCTCGGGACTTTCATCCAGGTCGCACGGGATTCGGCCGAGGAACCGCGCGTACGCCGCCGGTTTCTCGCCCGGCACCCAAAATCCGAGCTGTATGCCGGTTTCGCGGATTTCTCATTCTGGCGGCTCAAGGCCGTATCAGCACACCTCAACGGCGGCTTTGCCCGCGCCGCCGATCTTAAGGCTGCCGACGTGTTGACCGAGGTGGCCGATGCCGAAAGCCTGATCGCCGCGGAAGCCGGCGCCATCGCCCACATGAACGACGATCACGCCGAGGCGATATGCCTCTACGCCACGCAGCTCCTTAAAGCCCATGATGGTAAGTGGCGGCTCACCGGGCTTGATCCCGACGGCCTCGACCTTGCGCTCGGCGATGCGACATTGCGCCTGCCCTTTCCGGAGCGGATTACCAATCCGCAAGCCCTGCGCAAGACCGTCGTCGACCTCGCCGCCAAAGCTCGTGCGAGCTAGCGGACGAGAGCGCGACACGCTTAACCCCGGCGATCGCATGCTCAGCTCGCTGCATTGCAACAGCGGAACATTCGCAGCAACGCATCGGTTAGCTTTGCGTGGGACTTGAGGCTTATGGGACTTGAGTCTTGTGGCACTTGAGTCTTGGCAGAAGCTAAGATGGCCGATATAGCCTCGCAGGTCCGCCGCCCGGGCGGACCGGCGGGGGTCGTGACACGGTCGCGCAATCGCGCCAAAAAGACTGTGCGGATCAGCGGAGGCTAGCGTGAAGGAAACGGGTTTCAGAAATGCCGCCCACGGGGCGGATAAGTTCGGCTTCAAGGATCTCGCCGGCGTAAACTGGAATCTGACCGCGGCACCGCTGTACGAACACGCTATCCGCAACGGCGAGGCTGCCATCGTCAATGGCGGCGCGCTGTGCGCCGAGACCGGCCATCACACCGGCCGCTCGCCCAAGGACAAGCATACGGTGGTCGACGCGACGACCGAAAATACGGTGTGGTGGGACGGTAACCGCAAGCAGAGCCGGGAGCATTTCGATAATCTGCTCGAGGATTTCCGCGCGCACGCCAAGGGCAAGACGCTGTTCGCGCAGGACCTCTACGGCGGCGCCGATCCCAAATACCGCATCAAGGCGCGGGTCTTCACCGAACTCGCCTGGCACTCACTGTTTATCCGTCAGCTTCTGATCCGTCCGGAACACGCCGAGCTCGCGAGCTACGTGCCGGACATGACCATGGTCGACATGCCGTCGTTCAAGCCGGACGCAAAGCGTCACGGCGGCCGCGAAGGCTCCGACACCATGGTGGCAATCGACTTCACCCGCAAAATCGTGCTGATTTGCGGGTCTTCTTATGCCGGCGAAATGAAGAAGTCGGTGTTCACGACGCTCAACTTCTGCCTGCCGGCGCAAGGCGTCATGCCGATGCACTGCTCGGCCAATGTCGGCAAGAACGACGACGTGGCACTGTTCTTCGGCCTTTCGGGCACCGGCAAGACCACGCTGTCGGCCGATCCGACCCGCACACTGATCGGCGACGACGAGCACGGCTGGAGCGAGAACGGCGTCTTCAATTTCGAGGGCGGCTGCTATGCCAAGTGCATTAAGCTGTCCGAAGAGGCGGAGCCCGAGATCTATGCGGCGACCAACCGCTTCGGCACCGTGCTCGAGAACGTGGTGTTCGATCCGCAAACCCGCATTCCCGATTACGACAGCGACAAGAAGACCGAAAACACCCGCTCGGCCTATCCGGTCGAGTTCATGCCACTGGCGTCAAAAACGGGGCATGCCGGACAGCCCAAGAACATCATCTTCCTGACCGCCGACGCGTTCGGCGTCATGCCGCCGATCGCCAAGCTGACGCCGGCGCAGGCGATGTATCATTTCCTCTCCGGCTACACCGCCAAGGTCGCCGGCACCGAGAAGGGTCTGGTCGGCGTCCAGCCGGAATTCTCCACCTGTTTTGCCGCACCGTTCCTGCCGCGGCCGCCTTCCGAATACGGCAACCTGCTGCGCGAACTGATCAAGAAGCACAATGTCGACTGCTGGCTGGTGAATTCGGGCTGGACAGGCGGCATCTATGGGGTCGGCCGCCGCATGCCCATCAAGGCGACGCGGGCGCTGGTCACCGCCGCGCTGGATGGTTCGTTGAAGCAGGCGAGCTTCAGGACCGATCCGTATTTCGGCTTTGCGGTGCCGACGTCGGTGCCGGGCGTCGAGCCGCACCTGCTCTATCCGATGAAGACCTGGAAGGACAAAGCCGCCTTCGACGACACCGCACGCAAGCTCGTGCGCATGTTCCAGGAAAACTTCACCAAATACGAAAAGCATGTCGACGCCGACGTGCGCGCCGCCGCCCCGGAAGTGCGCATCGCGGCAGAGTGAGGGAGTCAATCCAGCGCGCGAATGCAGCTCGCGCAAACCCGGAACGACGTAATCAACCCTGCTGCTTCTGCATCTCGCGACCGGCACGGCGTGCCCAGTTTTCCCAGGCGCGGTTGAGCGTGTAGTCGGTGACCCGCGCAACGATCTTGTCGACCTCGCCGGGCGTCAGAAACTTGATGTCGCCCATCGGCATCGACTGCATCTGCAACTTGGCGCCGACTTCCAGATAAACCGACACAAAAACCGAGTGGCGCACCGAGCGACCGACCACAGTGGCCCCGTGACCTCGCATCAGTGCGGTGGGGCGCGGTCCGAGCGTCTGTGCAAGGTCGCGCCCCATGGCCATGTCGGTGACAAGGAGCGTCGTGTCGCCGAACTTGTCATGGCAATCCCAGATGGGCACTTCGTGGCCGATCGAGGCGCACATGTGCAGGAGCGGCTTGAGTTTCTTTCCCGTGACGCCGAACGGGATCACACTTGGCGAATGGTTGTGCACGACGGACTGCACATCCGGGCGCTGCTCGTAGATGGCGCCATGAATGAAGCGTTCCAAATAAGGTGCGCGGCCGCGCTCGTCGATTGGCGTGCCGTCAAGCTGATATTCGACGATATCGTCGTGCTCGATGCGCTCGGGGGCGCGGGCGCGCGATAGCAGATAGCGCTGCGGATTGTCGGGGTGCCGGGCGCTGACATGGCCGAATGAGTCGACCACCCCTTCGCTGGCGAGAATGCGGTTGGCGGTCACCAGTTCTTCGAGGATGAAATCAAGCTTGCTCATTCGGCGCATCTCCCTTTGCGGCAGCCGCGATCCTATGGGGGGCGCTGCGATTTGTGAACCGCACCGGGCATGGCTCGGGCGCGCCGCAGCAACGCGTCACAGGGCCTTACCCGTCGTTCTGCGCTATGCCATAGGTCCGGCGATCATGCCGCCATTTTGGGAGCCCGTTCGATGTCCGGCCGCGCCATTTCCAGACGTTCCGCAATCGCATCAACGGTCGGCCTCGTGCTGACGCCGACGGTCCTGCGTGCGCAGGGCGCTGCGAATTTCCCCAACCATCCCATCCGCGTCATTGTGTCCACCGCCGCGGGCGGCGGTGTCGATGCATTTGCCAGGTTGGTCGCCGCGCACATGCAGACCGTGCTGAACCAGCCGCTTCCGGTGGAAAACAAGGCGGGCGCCGGCGGCAGTTTCGCCGCCGATCTGGTCTACCATTCGGCGCCCGACGGCTACGTTCTGCTCGCCTCGCAGCCGGCGCCGATTACCACCAATCCGCTGCTCATCAAGGGACTGAACTACGATCCGACCAAGCTCGAGCCGGTCGCGATCATGTCGCATATTCCCAACGTGCTGTTGGTGCGCCCAGACTTTCCGGGCAAGACGGTGCAAGATCTGATCGCTTACGCCAAGGCCAATCCGGGGAAGTTGAACTACGCCTCGCAAGGCGTCGGCACCACGTCGCATCTCACCGCCGAGCTGTTCTCCTCGATCGCCGGCGTCAAGCTCACCCACGTACCCTACAAGGGCACCGGGCCGGCGCTCAACGACATCATCTCCAGCCATGTCGATCTGTTCTTCACCGAGCTGTCGACCTCGATGCAGCTGCACAAGGCCGGAAAGGCGCGCATCCTTGCCGTCGCCACCAAGCAGCGCATGCCCGCCATCCCAGATATCCCGACGTTAGCCGAGGCGGGCGTAAAGGGCTGCGAATCCGACACATGGAACGCGCTCTCTGCGCCGCCCAAGACCCCAGCCGACATCATCGCCAAGCTTAATGACGCCGCCAATAAGGCGATGCATACGCCCGAGATGCTCGCAAAATATAAGCAGCTCAACGCCGCCCCGGGCGGCGGCACGACCGCCGAAATGGCGGCATTCATCAAGCAAGAGACGGAGCGTTGGAGCAAGGTCATTCAAGCGGCCGGAATCAAGCCCGAATAATCCCGAATAATCTTGCCGGACAGGCCGTAGGCGGCCGCCGGCGCCTCACACCCGGTATGACGATTTGCCGGGATCGTCTCACAAGCTATTGCCTGCTCGCCGCATGCCGTCGTATCGATGGGGTGGGCCGGTGAGTTGCGGGCGGCCCGGGTGGATTGCGCATGCGGGCCGTAGCCAGGCTGTTCAACGACCAGGACGCGGATTTGGGCGGCAAGATCGCCGGCCTCTATTGTGGTCTGGTCGGCGCCAACGTGCTGGCGTGGATCTGGGCGCTGGTGGCGTTCCACGATTATCCGGTGCTGATCGGCACCGCTTTCCTCGCCTACACATTCGGCTTGCGGCACGCGGTGGACGCCGACCACATCGCGGCGATCGACAATGTCACGCGCAAGCTGATGCAAGAGGGCAAGCGGCCGGTCTCGGTCGGTCTGTTCTTCTCGCTCGGTCACTCGACCGTGGTGGTGCTCGGATCCGTCGGCGTTGCAATCGCCGCCAGCGCGCTCCAAGGACGTTTCAGCTCATTCAAAATCATCGGCGGCACGATCGGCACGCTGGTGTCGGCGGGTTTTCTGTTTCTCGTTGCCGCCGCGAACGTGCTCATCCTGCTGTCGGTTTATCGCACCTTCCAGGAAGTGCGCCGCGGCGGTGCCTTCGTCGAGGAAGACGTCGACCACCTGTTGGCGCAGCGCGGTCTGTTGGGCCGCGTGTTCCGGCCCATGTTCCGTCTGGTCACGCGAAGCTGGCACATGTACCCGCTGGGCTTTCTGTTCGGGCTCGGCTTCGACACCGCGACCGAGATCGGGCTGCTCGGCATTTCCGCCGCCGAAGCCTCCAGAGGCCTGCCGATCTGGTCGATCATGGTGTTTCCGGCGCTGTTCACCGCCGGCATGTCGCTGATCGACACGACCGACGGCATTCTGATGCTTGGCGCCTACGGCTGGGCATTCATCAAGCCGATCCGCAAGCTCTACTACAATCTGACCATTACCTTCGTCTCGGTGCTGGTCGCTGTCTTGATCGGCGGCATCGAGGCTCTCGGTCTTGTTGCCGACCAGCTGAAACTCGAAGGGCCGTTCTGGCGCTGGATCGGCGCACTCAACGATAATTTCGGCAGCCTCGGTTATTTGATCATCGCCATCTTTGTCGGCAGTTGGATCGTCTCGATCGCCGTTTATCGGCTCGGACGTTTCGACTTGCTCGAGTCGGCGCCAGGCTAAGGCGCGATCTACGCGGCCATAATGCCGCTTGTGCGCGCTGCGCCATGCCTTACATAAGTGGGCGGCGGCGAAAGCAGATCGGTCACTCATGTCAGACGACCCGAACAAGCCGGAACGGCCGCGTTTCGAGCCCGAGATCATTCCGCCCGATAGCGACGGACAGCAATCCGGATGGCGCAATTCGCCATCGCGCGATGCGCGCGGCGCTCCGTTCGGCGGCGGCCATGGCACTCAGCGCGTTTTCGTGACGAGGCTCGGCCCGTTCGGCATCGCGCTCCTGCTGCTGGCCATTGCGGCCATTGTAACTATCATCCTGATCGCCGCAGTCGGTGCGGTGCTGATCTGGATCCCAGTGATCGCCGCGGTGTTGGTCATCGGCGCGCTGCTGCGCGTGTTCCGCAGACTTGGGCCGCGGTAGCCGACTTGGGCCGCGATTAGCAGACTTGGGCCGCGATTGCAGACTTGGGCCGCGAGAGGCGCGTACACCGCCCATTAACTCTAATAATTTATGAATTTGGACGCTTAGGAAGACGGTTGCGGGCGCCGAGTGACTCACGTCGGGTCCGCGGTCACGCCAAGTGATGGGTAACGGCGAGGCCTGCGCAGCAGTGCGGCTCGCCCGTGAAACACAGTCGAGTAGTCGTCGATGTTCGAAGCGCCGCGTCAGGTCAAGCCGCCAGTGGCCGCGGGCGACGAGCCGCCCCCCGCTTCACCCGCCCAGATCGACCTTTTCAAAATCGGCGCGACCCTTTGGCGAGGCCGCGCCACGATTCTCGGCGCCACGATTGCGGCACTTCTGCTGGCGGTCGTGTTCGTGCTGGTCGCACCGCAACGCTACGCCGCGATCACCGAAATCCTGATCGACCCGGTCGATCTGCGCGCGGTCGCCAACGAGGCCGCGCCATCCTCGCCGACGAGCGACACGGCGCTGCTGCTGATCGACAGCCAGGTCCGGGTGTTGATGTCGGACGACGTGCTGCGCCCTGTGGTCAACGGCCAGGGGCTGGCCCACGATCCGGAATTCGTCGGCAAGCCGTCGGCAGTGCGCGCCGTTGTGGACGCCGTCCTCGCCGCGCTCGGCCGGCACAAACCACTTGGCGCTAGCGATCCGACGCTCACCGCGCTCAATGCGCTCAAAAAGGCCATGCGGGTGACCCGCGCCGAACGCACTTATGTCGTGGACGTCGCTGTCTCCAGCAAGGATCCCGCAAAGGCCGCGCGCCTCGCCAATGCCGTCGCCCAGTCCTATCTGGCCGAACAGACGGACGTTCGCGCCGACGCCGCCCGTCAGGTGTCGCAATCCCTGACGGCGCGCCTTAACGATCTGAAAGAGCGCGTGCATCAGGCCGAAGAGCACGTCGAGGCCTTCAGGGCAAGTCACAACATCGTCAACGCCAATGGCCAGCTCGTCAACGAGCAACAGCTTTCCGATCTTAACAATCAGCTCGCCGCGGCACGCGCCCGGACCGCGGCGGCGAAAGCGCGCCTCGAACAGGTCGAGGCCATACAAAAATCCAAAGATGACATCGGCTCCTTCCCGGAAGCCGTGCAATCGCAGACCATCACCGCACTGCGGACCCAATACGCCGAGATCATGCGCTTGCAGGCGCAGCAAATGTCGACTCTTGGGCCGCGCCATCCCGCGGTCATCGAAGTTCAAGCCCAGGCCGAACGCCTCAGGCGGATGATCGACGACGAAGTCGCCCGCATCGCTCGCGCCGCCCGCGCCGAGTATGACGGCGCGAAAGCGAGCCAGGATTTGCTGGAGCGGAATGTCGATACGCTCAAACAAGGCGCGCTGGCGACCGATTCCGACCTAATAAGCCTGCGCGAGCTGCAGCGCGACGTGCAGGCAAACCGCGCCGTCTACGAAGCCTTTCTGCTGCGCGCGCGCCAGACCGGTGAGCAGGAGCGCGTCGACACCAAGAACATTCAAATCATCTCCAAGGCCGACCTGCCGCTCAACCGCTCCTCGCCGCCGTCGAATGCCATTCTGGTGCTGGGCGCGATCCTGCTCGGCCTGACCGCCGGCAGCGGCTTGGTGCTGCTGCGCGATGCGTTCCCGGAAGCGCTGCCGCGGCTGCGGCCCGGCAACCCGTTTGGCATCAAGCGCGACACGGATCACAACGCGGCGCCGGCGCAAGACGAGCTTTCGGCCGGCGTTCCGGTGCTGGCGACGCTACCGGGCGTCGACGGCGCGGCCGGCACGGACGAAACGGGCGAGCCCAACCTTCGTTTTGCCGCCGGCATCCGCAAGGTCTACGAGGCGGTGCGGGCGAACCACAAGAAGCGCGGCAATCCGAGCATCATGGTCGTCGCCTGCCATAACGACAACGACACCGCCGCGGTCGCGCTCACACTGGCCGCCTTGGCAGCAGCAACGCAGCGCGTCCTTTTGATCGACGCCGATGTCGACCAGCATACGCTTTCGGCCATCGATGCCGACCGGAGTGAGGCCGGACTGGTCGACGTCGCCAGCGGGCGGCGGCTTCTCTCCGACGTGGTGATGCGCGACCGCGACACCAACATCAGCATGATTCCGTTCATCTCGACGTTTAGCCGCCGCGACCGCGCCATCAAGGGCGAAGACATCAAAACGGCATTCGCGCAGACCAGCCATTTCGACGTTGTGATCGTCGCCGCGATGGATCTGGCCCGCGATCCGAGCGCGCGGTTCTTCGCCGGACTGGTCGACCACATCGTGGTGGTCACCAGGGCCGAGGACGCCAAGCGCGGTTCGGTGGACGAAGTCGTGACGGGTCTCGGTCTCGATGCGCGCAAACTGCGCGGCGCCGTTTTGACTGAAGCAGAGGCGGCTTAGCCGCAGCAGCGAGAGCCCGGGCGCCCTATCGCGCCAGCACAAGCAGCGAATAGCCGCCCAAAACCCGCGCCGTGATATCGGCGTTGACGTTGAACATGAACTTGCGTGGTAGCTTCAGAAGCCGGCCACCCAGCGACAGATGAGAGCCCTCGACGCCCGCCGGGGTATAGAAGCTGTCGATCACTTCGTAGCCGCAATATTTGAGGGTGGCGAGCGCGGTATCTTTGAAGAAATAGTGGAGATGGCCGACCGTTTCGCGTTGCTTGAGAATCGGATTGACCCGAAACAGCGTCTGCAGCGAAAGGTCGAGCGGAATATGGAAGACTTTAATTCGCGCTTTGTTTTTGACCTTCTTGAGGAAACCCAGGTAATCGTCGATGTGCTCGAACACGTCGATTGCCAGCAGCACGTCGAAATGAGCCGTCTCCTCCGCAAGCAAATCTTTCAGGTGAAAGTGGATGCGAGCGGTCTCGCGCTGTCGGCATAGCGCGAAGGCCTGAGGCGAAACTTCGAATCCGGAAAAATCGGAATTCGGAAAAGCTTTCTGCAACTGCACCAAGATCTCGCCCGCACCGCAGCCGACTTCGGCGATGCTGCTGGGCGCGATTGAATTTTGACGCAGAATTCGTTCGATTTGCCGCGCCTTCCACGGCGAATCCTCGACGTGCCAGCTCGGATTGCTCGCCAGATAGCCACCGTCCCTGTAGATGCCGTCTGCGGCCCGGCCTTGGGCGACATCTTGGGCGACATGTTGCATCGAAGCCTCCGGACGGCGGCCGCGCCGCGTTCCTTGGATTCGCCATGATCTGTCGCGGCCGCGCAACGGCGGCTCGGTTCCAATTGCCGTTAGGGTTACCCCAACGAAGCGGAGCACAGAGGCAGCGGATTGGTTATTCCTGTTGAGACACGCCGAGGCCAACTGGGCGTGCGCGTTAATCAACTGCGTCAATCAGCGCAAGCGAGCGGGTAGAACAGTGCAAGTCCACCCCTTGATCAAAAGCGGTGTCTACGTGACTGCCCATGTGACCGGATTGAGCCGGGCGCTGGCGCTGCGCTATCGCGGCCGCGGTATCATCTTCGCGCTGCACAGCGTGACCGCCGGCGACACGTTTTATCCCGATGACCTCATGTTGCGCTGTCCAGCGAGCAAGCTCGAGTGGATGTTGCGCCGCTTGCAGCAACTGCAATTGGATTTTGTTACGCTTGACGAGGTCGTAGCGCGGCTCGAGACGCCCACGGCCCGCCCGTTTGTCGCCCTTACGCTCGACGACGGCTATGCCGACAATCTGACGAACGCGCTCCCGGTCATGGAAAAATTCGCGGCGCCGTTCACCGTGTTCGTCACGACCGGCATGATCACCCGGGAGATCGACGCCTGGTGGTTTGGCGTGACCGAACTCGTTCGCAGGCGCGACCATATCGATCTGCCGAACCTCGGCCGATTTGAATGTGCAGATCAAGCCGCCAAACGACGCGCCTACACGGCGATAACGACCGCTATCCATACCAATTTTGACGTGCTGGCGGAGGTGCGCGAGGCGATCGCCCAGGCCGGCATCGACATTCCGGCGCTGATCGACAGGGAGGCTTTGACCGAGCAGCAGCTGCGCACGCTGGCGCGGCATCCGCTCGTCACCATCGGCGGCCACACCACGACGCACCTCAACCTCAAGCGCGCCGCAGCCGCCACCGTGCGCACCGAAATGGCCGACAATCGCAAGTTTCTCCAAGATGGCACCGGCCAGCCAATCGATCACAACGCCTATCCGTTCGGCCATTCCGGCGCCTGCGGCGAACGCGAGGCGGAGATTTCGCGCTCACTCGGCTTCCGCACCGCCGTCACCACCCGGGCGGGCACGATTTTTCCCGAGCACCGAAATCATCCGCATGCGCTACCGCGAGTCTGTCTGACGCGAGACGAAAATACCGCGACGCTGCAGTGCAAGCTCAACGGCTTGAGCCGCGTGGTCAATTCGCGCTTCGGCGATCCCGTGGCATTGATGTAATCGAGCCGAGACGAGCATGCCGGAAGAGCAGCGGCCGACAGTCAGCATTATCATCAAGGCGTTCAACGAGGAGCGGCATATTGCCGGCGCCATCGAGAGCGCGCTCGCGGCGCTTGCCGGTATCGGCGGCGAGGTGATCCTGGCCGACGGCGCCTCCACCGACCGCACCGTTGCGATTGCAGAAAAATATCCGGTCAAGATTGTCCGGCTCGACAACGCCGCAGACCGATCCTGCGGCGCCGGTGCGCAGCTCGGCTTCCAGTATAGCCGCGGTGAATTCATCTGCCTGATGGACGGCGACATGCGCTTGCGCCAGTCCTTCGTGGCCGCCGGTATTCGGGCGCTGAGAGACAATCCCATGCTCGGCGGCGTCGGGGGCGCCGTCATCAACCACGATGCTGACAATCTGGAATACGCCCAGCGTGTGCGCCGCTTCGATCCGGATCGGCGGCCGGGGCCAGTGACGCGGCTGGGCGGGTGCGGGTTCTATCGGCGTGCCGCCATCGCTGCCGTCGGCTACTGCACCGACCGCAACTTGCACGGCGGCGAGGAACTGGAAATGGCCGCCCGGCTGCGCGTCGCCAACTGGACGCTGGCGAGAATCGATTGCGCAGCGGTCGATCATTATTGCCGCACCGGCAACCCGTATCGCCAATTGCTGCGGCGGATACAAACCCGCAATGCTTGCGGGCCGGGCGAAATCATCAGAGCCGCGATCGGCCGGCCGCAGTTCGGCTATGTGGCGCGCAACGACCGAAATTCGATGCTGTGCGGACTCGTCGGCCTGTGGTGGTGTTCGATAGCGGCCGTCCTGCTGTTCGGGAGCGGCGTTTGGGCGCTGCTGGCAGCCGCCGCGCTGTTGCTCCTGCCGTTTGCCGCCATGTCACTGCGCTGGCGCTCGCTGCGCGACGGCATTTATTCGGTAACGGCCTGGAACACGCACGCGCTGTGCTTCCTGCCGGGATTCTTTTCACCACGAAAACCGCCCGTAAATTGGATCGCGAGCAGCGCGATCAAGGATCCGATGACTGAGAGCGACGGCCTCCGCGCCGCGCAGCATTGAGATACCGGAAGCGTGTTTGATTGTACTGAGTGCGTACGATGCAAAGAGTCTGGCACATCAAGTTACTGCTTCTCGCTGTTGCGCCCGCCTGGCTGTGCCTGACGACCTTCGCCAGCGCGGCCGACGCCGAAACGGCGTTCAGCCGCGGCATCGGCATGTCGCATGTGATGGCATGGGCCACTATCGCACCGGGGCCGGCGCGGCAATTCGTTTTCCCGCCCTTTGCAGACGTAAGCGACGCGCAATTCGCCGGCGAATTGCAGACGCTGCGGCGCACCGGCTTTGGGTTCGTGCGCTTTGCCGTCGATCCTGGGCCGTTCCTGCAGTTTCAGGGGGCGCGCCGCGATCGCGTCGACCGCATCCTCATTGACCGCGTCAATCTAATTCTTTCTTCGGGTCTGGCCGTCGTTGTCGACTTTCATCCGAGCGACATGCACCCGGACTACACGGCGCAGCAGCTCACCACTGCAGCCGCGTCGCCTTTATTCCAATCCTATCTGCGGCTCGTCGAACGCACCGCGAAGCTGCTGAGCGGCCTGCACTCCAACAAGATCGCGTTCGAACTGATGAATGAACCACCGCTGCCGCAAGCCGACTGGCAGCCCATGCTGGAGGCGGCTTATGCGGCGGCGCGGCGCGGCTCGCGCAACCTGCCGCTGGTTCTGGAAGGCGGCCGCGAGGCATCGGTGCCGGCGCTGGTGGAGATGAACACAACCCCGTTTTCGGCTGATCCAAAGGTCATCTACTCGTTCCATTATTACGAGCCGTATCAATTCACCCATCAGGGCGCGTCGTGGAATCCGGCGCGATATCTGGCTGACGTGCCCTACCCTGCGCGCGCCCGGCCGCTCGACGACAGCTTGGCGGCGACGGCGACGCTGATTGCCGGCACCGATCTTCCGACCAGGAAGAAAGCATTGGCCTATCAGGACGCACAGGCACGACTAGAGAGTTATCGGGCCTCTGATTTCGACGACCGCACCATCGCGGCGGATTTTGCTCAGGTCGTGCGCTGGGCCAACTCCCGGGGCATTCCAGCCGACCGCATCCTGCTCGGCGAGTTCGGCGCCAACCAGACCGCGCCGCAGCTTAGCGGAACGGGCGCCGCCGAGCGTGCGCAATGGTTCCATGACGTGAGCCGGGCGTCGCAAACGAATGGTTTCGGTTGGGCGGCCTGGGCTTACCGCGGCGGCGGCTTCGCCCTCGCACGCAGCGACATCGCCGATGAGATCGACCCGCGCATCGCCGACGCGCTGGGACTGCATGCCGGCACGGCGCGCAGAGCCGAAGCGGCACCGGTATCGCGCGCGCCAGGGACATCCCGTGATCGCGCGCCACATTAGCGTTAACGGCGACAAATCGTCCGCCTCACGCCCGCACTTGCTAGGACACGTCGAAATTCAGCGCGAGATGTGCCGGATGCGGACCGGCCGAACGACATTACCCATCAAGCCCGGAATGCGTCCGATTGATTTTGCAGTTTTGGCCATCTGATTGGTGCGGCACATGTCCAGCATGCGTCCCAATGTGAGCATCGTCATCAAGGCACTCAACGAGGAGCGCCACATCGCGGTGGCGATTGAAAGCGCCATGGCGGCGCTTGAAAGCATGCGCGGCGAAGTCATGGGCGAGATCATTCTTGCCGACAGTGCCTCGACCGATCGCACCGTCGAGATTGCCGCAAAGTACCCGATCAAGATCGTAACCCTGCGGAACCCGGGCGACCGTTCTTGCGGTACCGGCGTCCAGCTCGCCTATCAGTACAGCACGGGCGATTTTGTTTGTTTGATTGACGGCGATATGGCGCTGCATAAGGATTTTCTTCCCGCCGCCATCGGGTTTCTCGTCTCCAATCCGCGGTTTGCCGGCGTCGGCGGACTGATCGTGGAACGCGAAACCGAGAATGTCGAATACGTCAAACGGGCCCGCGACCAGGGTTCCGATCTCCTGGCTGGCGAAGTGACGCGGCTCGATTGCGGCGGCGTCTACCGGCGCGTAGCGATCCAGACCGTGCGCTATCTCGGCGACCGCAATCTGCATGGCAGCGAGGAACTTGAACTCGGCGCACGGCTGCGGGCGCGAGGCTGGAAGCTCATGCGCATCCCGGTCGAGGCCATCGATCACCACGGCCACAGCGGTAATGCTTACGCGCTGCTGCGCCGGCGCTGGACATCGCGGTTTGCGTTTTCGACCGGCGAAATTTTACGCGGCACCTTCGGGACGCCGGCCTTCCCGCTGGTGCTGGGGAAGCTGCGCTGGGAGTTATTCCTGTACGCGGCCGTCCACGCCTGGTGGCTATGCCTGATCGCGACACCGTTCCTCGCCGGCAGCTTCGTCACCGCAGCAGCTGCTGTCACCGCGCTCGCGCTTATTCCCTTCCTGACGATGGCCCTCCGCTGCCGGTCGTTGAACATCGGCATCTATTCGGTGACCGCCTGGAACGTCTACGCGGCCGGCCTCTGGCCCGGTCTGCTGCGCCGGCGCGTCGACCCGACCACCCGGATCGAAAGCGTGGTTATTCGCGACGCCGCCGTGTCGGAGCAGGCGGTGCACGCGGCATGAGGCCGGAATCGCCCGTTTTAAGAATCTGGTCACAGGTTGGGACGCTAATAGTTAACGATTCGCTGCCGATAGTCTGTGGCGATGAGGGGTCCCGACGGCCGAGGACATACTCAGGCGATGACGACGCTTTCCACGCTGGACCACGCGGTACCGCAGGAAATCGCGGGCGGGGAGCGCCTCGTGCGCAACTTTCTGTTCCTCGCCACCTTCCTGCTGGCCTGGTTCACGGTTTCGCCGTTTCCCGATCTGGGTCAGCAGGCCGCAGCGGGCGGCACCGGCGGGGACTTGGCGAGTCAAGCCTCAGCCATCCTGATGACGGGCGCGCTCGCACTTTACGTCCTCCTCAAGCGGCCGCCGCTCCTGACGCGCGCCGTTACCCTGTCGCTGATGCTCACGCTCGCGGCGTTCGCCGTCTCAGCCGTGCTGTCATCCTATCCGGATGTCGCCGGGCGCCGGCTGGTGCTCGCCATCTTCAATATTTTCCAGGCAGCGGTCCTGGTGCTGTTGCCCTATGGACGCGAACATTTCGCCCGCCTGTTGGCGCTCGCGGCGATCATTATTCTTGCGGCATGCTATTTCGGCGTCGCGTTCCTGCCGCAGCTCTCGATTCATCAGGCAACCGACATTGCCGAGCCCGGCCTTGCCGGCGACTGGCGCGGCTTCTTTACGCACAAGAACGGTGCCGGCGCCGGCATGGTGCTGTTGATTTTCATCGGCATTTTCATCTACCGCGCCTGGAACCGCACAATCGGGATCGGGATCGTCCTTTTGTCCGCCGTCTTCCTCTACTTCACCCACTCCAAGTCACCGATCAATTTGCTCCCGGTCGTCCTGCTGATTTCGTATCTGGTGCCGCGCCTGCGCAGCGGCGTTGTTGCATTTGGTTTGATCGCCGGGGTGCCGTTGATGCTCAATCTGCTGAGCGTCGGTTCGGTGATGTTTGCTCCGATTCGCGATCTGATCGCGCATGTTATGTCGGACCCGACTTATACGGGCCGCGACGTGATCTGGCAGTTCGCGCTCGATCATGTCAGGCAGCGTCCGCTGTTCGGCTTCGGCTTCGAGGCGTTCTGGGGAATGCCCGATCTGGTGGCGGACTGGACCTATCTGGAATCCTGGGGCTACCGCGCCAGCGATGCACACAACGGTTATCTCAATCTCGCGGTGACAACCGGATTAATCGGCCTGGGACTGTCGCTGTGGTGGATCATAGCGCAACCGTTTGCGGATTATTGGCGCGGACGGTTCCAGGCATCCGACCGGCCGCTCGTCACGCTATTGCTGCAGATATGGTTCTTCGCACTCTGCCTCGGCTGCTACGAATCAGTGTTCTTTGTCGGCGGCAGCGGGCAGTGGTTTTTGACAATGTCAGCCATAGTCGGACTGCGCTTCCGGACTCTGGCAAAGAGTACTGCATGACATGCTGACGTCCACAAACTGCCTCTTGGCGATCAACAACTACTATTATCCGCGCGGCGGCGCCGAGGTGCTGTTTCTCGAACATAACCGGCTGTTCGAGAATATCGGCTGGCAGGTCGTTCCGTTCGCCATGCGCCATGGCAAAAATCTCACCACGCCGTGGTCGAACTATTTCCCCGACGAGATCGAATTCGGCGCTGATTACAACCTTGCCGCCAAGCTCGTCCGCGCGCCACGGGTGATCTATTCGCTGCAGGCCCGCCGGCGCATGCGCGCGCTGCTCGATACCGTACAGCCGCGCGTCGCGCACGTTCATAACATCTATCATCACCTGTCGCCGTCGGTGCTGCCGCTGCTCAAAGAGCGCAGCATCCCAATCGTGATGACCTTGCACGATCTAAAGCTCGCCTGCCCCGCCTATACGATGATGCGCGGCGGCGAGCCGTGCGAGAGCTGCCGCGGCGGCAAGCTGTACAACGTCGCGGTGCACCGCTGCATCAAAGGATCGCTGGCGCTGTCCAGCCTGGTCATGGCCGAGGCCTATGTGCACCGCGGGCTTGGGCTTTATTCCGCCAACGTCGATCGTTTCGTGGTGCCTAGCAAATTTTTGCTCGAGAAGCTCGTGGAATGGGGCTGGCAGCGCGAGCGCTTCGTCCACATTCCCAATTTCGTCGACACCGACCGCTTCAAGCCGCGCGCCGAGGCCGGCCGGCGTTTCGTCTATTGCGGCAGGCTCGATGAACTCAAAGGCCTCGAAACGCTGGTCCGTGCCGCCGCGCTTTCGCATCAGCCGGTCACCCTGATCGGCCGTGGACCGCTTGAAGCGCGGTTGCGGGCGCTGAGCGCGGAACTCGGCGCCGACATCGCCTTCCCAGGCTATCTGACCAAGGACGCGCTTGCGGCGGCTATCCAGGAAGCGCGCGCCATCATCGTTCCGTCGGAGTGTCATGAGAATGCGCCGCTGGCGCTGCTCGAAGGCTACGCCGCCGGCCGGCCCGTGATCGGGTCGCGCATCGCCGGCATTCCCGAACTGGTGCGCGAGGATGAAACCGGGATGCTCTATCCGGTTGGCGACGCCGCCGCCTTAGCGGAGGCGCTGTCGCGGTTCGCGGCTTTGCCGGATGCTCGCGTTTCGGCCATGGGCAATGCCGGCCGCGCCTGGGTCGAGCGCGATTTCAACGCCACGATCTATGTCGATCGTCAGCTTGCGCTGTACGACGCGCTCGGTGTCCGGGTGCGATGAACACAGTCGCGCAACCCTGGCGCTTTGAGGGCCGGCAGCGGCGCGCGCTGCGCGTCACCATGCTGGGCATCCGCGGCTTTCCCAATGTGCAGGGCGGAGCGGAAAAGCACGTCGAAAATCTCACATGCGCGCTGGCCGATCTCGGCTGCGACGTACAGGCCATCGTGCGCAACGGTTATGTCGCCAAGGACCAGCCGGCGCGCTGGCGCAACGTCACGCTGACCCGCGTGTGGGCGCCGCGCGTCACCGGCGTCGAAGCGTTCGTGCATACCTTTCTGGGCGTGCTGCGCGCCGCGCGCGACCGGCCCGACATCCTGCACATTCACGCCATCGGGCCGGCGTTCTTCACGCCACTGGCCCGCGCGCTTGGACTGCGGGTCGTGGTGACGTGCCACAGCCGCAATTACGAGCACAAAAAATGGGGCCGCCTCGGGCGGTCGATTCTACGGCTCGGCGAGCGCGCCGGCATGGCGTTTGCCAACGGCCGCATCGCCGTCTCGGCCGGTTTGGCAGAATATCTCACGCGGTCCCACCACATGCCTGTCGCGACCATCCCCAACGGCATCGACGGGCCGGATCGTATCAGCTCGACCACTACGCTGCAGGCATTCGGCCTTGCGCCCGGCCGCTATCTACTCATGGTCGCTCGGATCGATGACGACAAGCGTCAGCTCGATTTGATAGCGGCCTTCAACCGGCTGCAGCGACCCGATTGGAAGCTCGCGCTTGTCGGCGGCGCCGATTATTCGAGCGTCTATGCGCGTGACGTCACCGAAGCAGCCGCACAATCTCCCGGCGTTGTGCTGCTGGGCCATCAGACCGGAGCGGCGCTCGCCGAACTCTACACCCATGCCGGCGCCTTTGTGCTGCCGTCACGCTTTGAAGGCCAACCGATCGCGGTGCTGGAAGCCGCGAGCTATGGCCTGCCGGTGATCCTGAGTGACATCGCGGCCCATCGCGAACTCGCCATTCCGCGCGCCCGTTATTTCGCGGTCGGCGATGTCACTGGGTTGGCAGACCATCTGGCCGCAGTGTACGCATCGCCGGCGGCTGGCAGGCTCAACGCCGCCGAGTGCGCCGCACTACTCGCCGAGCACGATTGGAACCACATCGCGCAGCGCACGCTGAGCGTTTATTGCGAGGCCTTGTCGGGGAGCGCGAGCGGCGCCTTCGCCGCGGAGCCGCGCGCTAGGATCAAAGAACCGTCGTAATCTTCGTTGGCGGATCGCGACAGCGCCGTCGTCACGTAATAGGCGCCAATGGCGGCGAGCATGGCGCATGCGATCACCATACTCAGATACGTTGCCGCGACCGCAGCGCCGATGAGCGCCACACAGCCACACGCCATCAAAATCGCATCGAGCGAATGAAATGTCGAAACCCCGACCAGTTGGCGGGCACGCACGGCGACCAGCGGATTGACGAGCGCGACGGCAAGAATCATGGCGGCCGGAATGGCGGCTGGGCCGAGCCACGGCGCCGTCGCGAACGGGCTGCCCACCAGAATGGCGAATGACGATGCCGTCACCACCAGCGCCACATTGGCTTGGCCGGCGATGATCAGCAGCCGATCCGAAGTCGCGTAGAACGCAGCCACAAAGGACGGTATGGCGAGCCACAGCAGCAGCGTGCGCGCATCCAGATAGTTGCCAAGAAGCGGCAGCAGAACCGGCGCTGCCAGCAGCACGCCCGCGGTGGTCAGGGCGACGCAGCCGATGGCCAGCCGCCGGCACACGTCGAATTCGCGATGCAGGCCGGCCATATCCTTTATCTGCAGCAAACGACCGGCGCGGGGCGCGAAGCGTTTGAGCAGCGCCTGTTCGAAGAACGTGAACAGCGCCGCGAGCCGCGCCGCGACCGCGTAATCGGCGACGGTCGCCGACGGGAACAGCACGCTGGCGATGACGATGTCGACCGCGCCAAGCTGATTGGCGAACAGCGTCGCGGCGACGAACTTGCCGCAGTAAGTGAAATCCCATCGCGACCAGCGCTGCCAGCCCGCGACCTCGCGATTGACCATGCGCCGCGCCAGCAAGAGCCACGGCACCAGTACTGAGAGCGTGAGCACATGGGCCACGAAGGCGTCGGGCAGCTTGAGCACAAACACGATAGGCAGCAGCACGATGCGCACCGCGTTGGGCGCAACTTCGCCCCAAAAAATCGACTCGGCGACGCGTGAGCGCCCTTCCAGCGCGCCGGTCGTAATGACCAACAAGGTGCTGCACACCAAAAACGGTGAGAGCTGTTGCAGCCAGCCGGCGAGCGACGGCTTGCCGAGCGCCGCGGCGATCGGCCCGGCTGCAAATGCCGTCGCCACCGCGATCGCGCTCGACGGAATGGCGCCCACCAAGGCGGAAAAGCGCTGCAGCCTGATCTCAGCCCAATGATCGTCACGATGCCGCGAGACGTGAAACAACAGGACCAGCGACCCGCCAACGCCGATCGCTACTCCGGCGAGCCGATAAAAGCCGAAGGCCGTCATCAGGTCGCCGAAACTCTGCTTGGTAAGAAACCGGCTCAGAATGATCAGCACAACGAACTGCGAAGCGAGCCCGAACACCCGCGCGCCCGAGCCGACGACCAGAATGTCGAGATAGGCCCGCAGCCGGCCGTTCAGGAGAACGCCGGAAATGCCATTTGTGACTGTCTGCGCCAGCCGCATCAATACTCTATCCGCCGCCGCCCGGCGTTACCTGTTGCCTCAGCCCTTCCATACATCGATCCGGCGGTTGGCCCCGCTTTTGCAGCTTTTTACGTTAACGGCCGCGAGAGTTGGCCTTTAAGTCCGGCGGTCGCATCCGTTGGTGCCGCACGCCGAACTGGATATCGATGAGGTTCCAACTCTTTGGCCTGAGGCGCGTTTGACCCATGTTACCGAACTTTAATGGGCTTCCAGGGACTTGCGCCGCTATAACGGTGTGCTTGTTTGTGCCCGCCCAGGCAGGTCCCAGCAAACCCGACGAGGTTCAGCTTTGAGGGGACGCCGGAGCTAAGGTATAGCTGACCGAATGAGCGCATCACCAAAGGGGCGACGATCGCGGCGCGTTATATTCGCGGTTGCCGGTCTTGCTATTGTGACCGTTATTGCCGCGGTGGCCGTGCATCGGCTGACCCGGCCGGCCCCCGCGCGCGCCGCGGCTCCGGCCGTCCCCGTGACCGCGACCGCGGCGGGGCGCCAAGATGTCCCGATCTATTATGATGCCCTCGGCACCGTCATGGCCCTGAATACCGTGGCAATCCGCGCCCAGGTCAACGGTCAGATCATTTCGATCAATTTTCGCCAAGGTCAGGACGTGCACAAGGGCGATGTGCTCGCCAAGATCGATCCGGCGCCGCTGCAGGCGGCGCTCGACCAGGCAGTTGCGAAAAAGGAGCAGGACCAGGCGCAACTCATCGACGCCCAGAAGGATCTGGTGCGATTTAGCACCCTGGTGCGCAAGAATGCCGAGACCGTGCAAAACCTGGACGCGCAGCAGGCCAAGGTCGATCAGGACAAGGCCTCCATCGACGCCGATCAAGCCGCGATCGAAGCAGCGCGGACCCAGCTCAATTACGCGACGATTATCGCGCCGATCGACGGCGTCGTCGGGTTCCGGCAGGTCGACATCGGCAACATCATTCACACCACCGACAGCAACCCGCTGACCGTGCTCACGCAGGTCAAACCATCCGTCGCGATCTTTACGCTGCCGCAAGACGACCTTGGCCCTGCGCGCGAGGCGATGCTCCAAGGCGCAGTCGAAGTGCTGGCCTTTGATCAAGACAACGTCAAACAGCTCGCGCAAGGCAAGCTGCTGCTGATCGACAATCAGATCGACCAGACGACCAGCACGATCCGGCTAAAGGCCGAGTTCCCGAACATCGACGAGCGGCTGTGGCCCGGCGAGTTCGTGCACATCCGCATGCTGGTCACCACCCGTAAGGACGCGGTGACGATCCCGCCGGTCGCCGTACAGCGCGGCCCGGACGGGCTTTATGTCTGGATCATCAAGCCCGATAAGACCGTCGAACAGCGTCCGGTGGACGCGCTGACGGTGAACGACAAGACGGCGATCGTCTCCAAGGGCCTGAACACCGGTGAACAGGTCGTGGTAGAGGGGCAGTCGCGACTGGACGACGGCACGCACGTCAATGTCCGGCCTGCCGGGCGCGCGCCGGCGGAGGCGGGTTAGCGCCGATGAACATTTCCGAGATATTTATTCGCCGGCCGATCGCGACCTCGCTGTTGATGGCGGCGCTGGCGCTGGTCGGTATCGTTGCGTTTCCGCTGCTGCCGGTGGCCCCGCTGCCGCAGGTCGACTTTCCGACGATCAACGTTACGGCGTCGCTGACCGGCGCCAGTCCCGAGACGATCGGCGCTACGGTGGCGACTCCCCTTGAGCGCCAGTTCGGACAGATCGCCGGCGTCTCGCAGATGAGTTCGGTGAGTTCACTCGGCTCGACGGTGATCACGCTACAGTTCGACCTTGACCGGAATATTGACGCCGCAGCGCAGGATGTGCAGGCCGCCATCACGGCCGCAGCGCGACAACTGCCGAAAAACCTCACCACGCCGCCGACCTATCGCAAGGTCAATCCCGCCGATTCTCCCATCCTGATCGTCTCGGTCAATTCCAAGACGATACCGCTGCCGCAAGTCGACGATTTTGCCGAGAATGTGATCGCGCAGCAGTTTTCGCAGGTCGCGGGCGTGGCGCAGGTCTTCATCGGCGGCCAACAGACGCCAGCAATTCGCGTGCAGATCGATCCGTCCAGGCTGACGGCACGCGGCTTGACCCTTGAGGACGTCCGCGTCGCGCTGACGAATGCGACCACGGATTCGGCCAAGGGCACGTTGCTGGGACGCGATCAAAGCTTCACGATTGCCGCCAACGATCAATTGATCAAGGCAACGGACTATAACAACGTCATCGTCTCATATCGAAACGATGCTCCGATCCGCATACGTGACATCGGCCAAGCCGTCGACGGGCCGCAAGACGTGACACTTGGCGCCCTGCATCGCCAACAGACCGCGGTGATGCTGCTCGTCTTCAAGCAGCCCGGCGCCAACGTGATCGACACGGTCGACAACATCAAGTCGGCGCTGGTCAACATGCGATCGATCATCCCGCCGGGCATCCACCTCGACACGATCGTCGATCGAACGCAGACCATCCGCGCCTCGGTCAAGGATGTCGAGTTCACGCTAATACTCTCCTGCGTGCTCGTCGTGTTGGTGATCCTGCTGTTCTTGCGGTCCATTCAGGCGACGTTGATTCCCGCCGCCGCGGTTCCGTTGTCGCTGCTCGGCGCCACGGCGGTGATTTATCTCGCCGGCTTCAGCCTCGACAATCTGTCGCTGATGGCGTTTACCATCGCGGTAGGCTTCGTGGTCGATGACGCCATCGTGGTGCTCGAAAACATCTTTCGCCATCTTGAAGCCGGCACCACACCGCTGCAATCCGCCATCAAGGGCGCGCGCGAGATCGGCTTTACCGTCATTTCGATCAGTATTTCACTGATCGCGGTTTTCATCCCGCTGCTCCTGATGAGCGGCATCGTCGGCCGCCTGTTCCACGAATTCGCCATCACGGTCACGGCTGCAATTCTGATTTCCGTCGTCGTGTCGCTGACACTGACCCCGATGCTGTGTTCGCGCTTCCTGGTGAGCGAGCACGGCCGCCAACATGGCCGTCTCTATCGCGCCATCGAATGGGGCTTTGACGCGACGCTCGACGCCTATCGGCGCGGCCTCGACGTGGTGTTGCAGCATCAGTTTGCGACCCTGATGGCGTTCCTCGCGACCGTCGCCACCACTGGCGCTCTGTTCGTGTTCATGCCCAAAGGCTTCTTCCCGACCCAGGACATCGGCATGATCCTCGGCATCTCGGAAGCGGGCCAGGACGTTGCGCCCGACAAAATGAAGGACATTCAGCGTCAATTGTCTGCGGTGATCGCGCGCGATCCCGACATTTCCGACTTCGGATCGTTCTTCGGGCCGAGCTATGGCAATACCCAGAATACCGGCCGCTTCATCATCGGATTAAAGCCGCGCGACGACCGCAACGTCTCGGCTGCGCAGATCGTCGACCGGTTGCGCCCGCAGATCGCCAAGGTACCCGGCGTGAAGCTGTTCCTGCAGCCAGCGCAGGACATTACCGTCGGTGGCCGCATCGCGCGCGGACAGTTCCAGTACGTGCTGCAGGATCCCGATCAGCACGAGCTGAACGTCTGGACACCGCGCCTGATCGAGCGCCTCAAGAAACTGCCGCAGCTGGCGGATGTCGCCACCGATGCGCAGAACGAAGCGCCAATGCTGACCGTGACCATCAACCGCGATGCGGCGGCGCGCTTCGGCATCCAGCCGCAGCTCATCGACGACACGCTCAACGATGCTTTCGGCCAGCGCCAGGTAACGCAGTACTTCACCAACAATTCGTACTACATCGAGATGGAGGTATTGCCGCGCCTGCAACAGACCACGGACACTCTCAATCAGCTGTATGTCAGGGCGCCGACCACCGGCCAGCTCGTGCCACTTTCCACGCTGGTCAACATCGACACCAAGCACATCGGCGCATTGCTGGTCGCCCATTCGGGGCAATTCCCGGCGGTGACGGTGACGTTCAACCTGCCTGCGGGCGTCGCGCTCAGCCAGGCGGTCGACGCCATACAGCGGACAGCAGACGACATCCGGATGCCGTCGACGCTGATTACGAGCTTTCAGGGCAATGCCCAGGCATTCCAGGCCGCGTTGTCGAACGAGCCGGTCCTGATCGCCGCCGCGCTGGTCGTCGTCTATGTCATCCTCGGCGTGTTGTATGAGAGCTACATCCATCCGCTGACGATTTTGTCGACGCTGCCCTCGGCCGGCGTCGGTGCGCTGTTGTGTCTGTGGGCCGGCGGCTTCGACCTGTCGGTGATCGGCATCATCGGCCTCATTCTGCTGATCGGCATCGTCAAGAAAAACGGCATCATCCTGGTCGATTTCGCCATCAGTCGCGAACGTGCCGGGTTGGCACCGCGCGAAGCGGTGCGACAGGCGTGCCTGCTGCGCTTCCGCCCCATCATGATGACGACGATGACGGCACTGCTTTCCGGTGTGCCACTAATGCTGGGCCACGGTTCCGGTTCGGAACTGCGCCAACCGCTCGGCTACGCCATGGTGGGCGGCCTCGCCTTCAGTCAGTGCCTGACGCTGTTCACCACGCCGGTGATCTATCTCTATCTCGACCGGTTCCAGGCGTGGTTGCAAGGCGAGAAGCGCGAACACCACGACGCGCCGGAAGAATTGCGCATCGCCGCCGAATGAACGGCCATTAACCGTCGCGGAATTATCTCGCGACGCGTTCCAAACAAATTTCAGCGTCGCTCAACTTCGTCGCGGCATGTTCCAAAAAATGTTCCGCGCTGCGCATCGCAATTTGGGCAACGGAACACGGTGCGGATTGCGGAACGCAGCGCGCGACTGTGCGTTTTCTTAACAGCGAGAAAAAAGGAGGCGAACATGAGAAAACTAGCATTGGGTATTGCGGCGGCGGCAGCTTTGCTCACCGCATCGGTGCCCGCGATGGCTCAAGTGGGCTTCTACGCCGGGCCTGGCGGCTTCGAGGTCGGCGTTGGACCGCCGGCCTATGGGCCTGCTCCGTACGGTTATGATGACTACTACGGTGGACCGCGCGTGTTTGTTGGGCCGCGATGGCATCACCACCACTGGAATCACTGGCGCTAACCGAAAATAACCAAGTCGGAACTGTGAATTGAAGGCGGGGAGGTCCCAACGGGCCTCCCCGTTTTTTTGCGTCGGCTTCTGCTCTGGCGCCGCGCGGCGGGCCGGCAAGGTGAGGGGCGACAAAGCGGCGATGGACAAGACCGCTTCTTTTCCGTTCAAATGCGGCCAGTCACCGCGTCGGCCGGCCTTGGACTGGCGCCCCCCGGGAGGAGTAAAATGAAGCAAGCGATATGCGGCTTCGCCGCCGCGGCCATTTGTGCCGCCATCGCCGTCGTGCTGACGGCTCCGGCCGACGCAGCCCGCGCAGCCGACGTCAAGATCGGCGTCATTTACCCGCTCACTGGCAATGCGGCGAGCGCCGGCCAGTCGGCGCGGGACGCCGTGCATCTCGGCCTCGACATCGTCAATAATGCGCATCCCGATTTGAAGAACCTGCCGCTCGGCAACACCGGCGGCCTGCCTGATCTCGGCCATGCCAAGATTGTGCCCGACGAGGCCGACCACCAAGGCAATCCGCAGATCGGCCAGCAGCAGACGCTGCGCCTGATCGCGCAGGATCACGTCGCCGCCATGCTCGGCTCCTATCACTCCTCGGTATCGCTCGTTGCCACTGCGATCGCCGAACGCCAGGGCGTATCGTTCTGACGGCAGCAAGACATCGGGCGGCGCGATAAGATGCGCTGCCTGCGGCAGCATTCTGTTCATCTCCCATGCTCGATCTCGGTTTAAGCTTTCTCGCCAGCGTCGCCCGCGACCCGACTGCGATCGCGATCGTCGATGGCGAGCTGCGCCTGACCTACGCGCAATGGTATCGGCGCATCTCGGCGCTGGTCGCCGGTTTCGATGCTATCGGACTTAGGCCCGGCGACCATCTCGTCACCGCGCTGCAAAATCGCTGGGAGGCAGCAAGCCTGCATTGGGCCTGCCAATTTGCCGGCATCATCATCACGCCGGTGAATTGGCGCTCGACAACGGAGGAGATCGATTTCTTCCTGGACGACGCCGAGGCCAAGGCCATCGCCTACGAGGACGTTTCCGCGGCGGCAGTCGCCGGCTCGGCCCTGGCGCAAAAACTGCCGCGGATCGCGCTCGATGCCGCGACCCCATCGGACCTTTCCTTTGCTGCACTGGTGTCCCAGCCGGCGCCGGATGCGACGGCGCGCACCGATGCCGAAGCCTGGTCGGTGATGCTGTACACGTCCGGCACGACGGCGCGGCCAAAGGGCGTACCGCGGCGTCAGCGCGCCGAACGCGCCGCCGCGATCGCCCACGTGGCGCAGAATCTCTACGCCAACGGCGAACGCACGCTGGGCGTCATGCCGCTTTACCACACCATGGGGGTGCGCTCGCTCCTCGCCATGTCGCTGATTGGCGGCGCATTCGTTTGCCTGCGCCGGTTCGACGTCGAACGCGCGCTCGATCTGATCGCCGCCGAACGCGTCACCAATCTTTATCTGGTGCCGACGCTCTATCACGACCTCGTCCACCATCCGCGGTGCGCCACAAGCGACGTCAGCTCGGTCAAGAAACTCGGCTTTGCCGGCGCGCCGATGACCGACGGCTTGCTGAAAACGCTGCAGGGGGCATTCCAGCCCGATCTGTTCGTCAATCATTACGGCTCGTCGGAAATCTACACCTGCACCATCGATCAGAACGCGCCGAAAAAGCCCGGCTCGGCCGGCCGCGCCGGCATCAACCAAATGGTGCGCGTGGTAAGGCTTGGCGCCAAGTCGGTCGATGACATCGCCGCGACCGGCGAGGAAGGCGAGATCATCGCGCTGCTTGCCGGCGACGAATCGTTCGAGGGCTATTGGCGGCGGCCCGAAGCCGATGCCAAGGCGGTCCGACAAGGCTGGTATTTCACCGGCGACACCGGGCTCTTTGACGCCGACGGCGATATCTTCGTCACCGGCCGCGTCGACGATATGATCATCTCCGGCGGCGAAAACATTTCGCCGGTCGAAATCGAATCCTGCCTGTCGCTGCACGCGGGCGTCTCCGAAGTCGCCGTAGCCGGCTTGCCGGATGAGCGCTGGGGCAGGATCGTCACCGCTTTCATCAAGCGCCGCGAGCATGTCGAGGCCGCCGAGCTGGACGCCTTCTGCCGCGCGTCGGGGCTGGCCGGCTTCAAGCGCCCGCGCCGTTACGTCTTCGTCACCGAAATTCCGAAATCGCCGGTCGGAAAACTGTTGCGCCGTAAGCTGGTGGCGGGCGAATACGCCACCGAGCCTGCCGCGCACGCCGCCTCCGTCCCGCGCCAGCAAGGAAGCGCCGCATGACCGAATTTGCCGACCCGCGACTGCAAAAGCTTGACGGTTTTCGCGTCGAGATCGACACCGCGCGCGAACGTGCCGACGTGGTGCTCGACCGGCCGCCGCTCAACGTCATCGAGATGGCGCAGCGCGACCAATTGCGTCTTATGTTCGAGACGCTTGACGAGGATGCGCGCGTGCGCGTCATTGTGCTCCGTGCCAAGGGCGAACATTTCTCCTCTGGCGGCAATATCGCCGGGTTCTTGGCTGCCTCGCCCGAGCTTGTCTCCAAGCTCGCCTGGAACATCGCGGCGCCGGCGCGCTGCACCAAACCTGTCATCGTCGCCAATCGCGGCTATTGCTTCGGCGTCGGCTTCGAGATTTCGCTGGCCTGCGATTTCCGTCTCGTCTCGGAAACTTGCCAATATGCGCTGCCGGAGCAGCGACTTGGCCAAATTCCGGGCTCGGGCGGGTCTGCCCGTCTGCAGAAGATCATCGGCATCACCCGCACCAAAGACATCGTGATGCGCTCAAAGCGTATTCCGGCGAAGCAGGCCTACGACTGGGGCATTGCCACCGAATGCGTGCCGGACGACAAGCTCGAAGCGGCAACCGACGCACTGGTCGACGAATTGCGCGGCTTCTCGCCGCTGGCGCAGCGCACCGCCAAGGCCCTGCTTAACGCCACCGAAAACACCGATCTCGAGGCCGCAATCGAACTGGAAGGCCATTGCTACAGCCGGCTCCGCCAGTCCGACGATTTCCGCGAAGGCGTCGAAGCGTTTCACGCCAAACGCAAGCCGGTGTTTCGCGGCAGCTGATTTTCAAACCCAAAGGACAGAACACATGAATGGCACTCCCTTCAAACTCGGCACCTTCGTCAAAGCCGGCGTCAGACCGTTTGTCGCTGTCGTGCTCGGCGACGACGACGTCATTAGTCTGATGGCGGCACCGAACTCTGGATCTCTAAGCAATATCGATAGCATCGACGGACTGTTGGAAGACTGGGATGCCAACTTCGCCGCGTTGCAGAAAATTTGCGAAGCGCTGGAAAAGGAAGGTCGACCGGGCGCGATCAAACTTGCAGGGCTGAGGCCACTGCCGCCGGTCCGTCGCCCGGGCAAAATGTTCTATGCGGCGCAAAATTTTCAGGAGCACGTCGACGAAATGCTGCGCGCCGGCATGTCGCCGGCCAGCGGTTCAAAATTCAGCGGCGAGAAGTCGACCAGCGAACCCTATCTGTTCCTCAAAGCGCCGAGCACGCTGGCCGGCGCCGACGATGATATTGCGGTTCCGACCGGCCTGAAGAAGATCGACTGGGAGGCGGAGATCGCGCTTGTCATCGGCAAACCCGGCAAGCGCATCAAAGCCGAACGTGCGCTCGACCACGTTGCGGGATTCATGACCACCAACGATGTTTCCGCCCGCGACCTGCAGGTCCGCGCCGACCGGCCCGGGCTGCGCTCGGACTGGCTCAACGGCAAGAGCCACGACAATTTCGCGCCGATGGGGCCGTTTTTGGTGCCGCGCGCCTTCGTGCCGGATCACAAGAATCTGTTCATCCGGCTCACCCTCAACGGCGAGATCAAACAGAACGGTAACACTTCGCAGTTCATCTTCACGCCCGAGGAGCAGATCGAATACGCCTCGAACATTCTGTCGCTGGAAAGCGGCGACGTTTTCAGCTGCGGCACCTGCGGCGGCGTCGGCCAGGGCACCAACACCTTTATCAAGATCGGCGACGTGATGGAGACCGAGATCGAGAGCCTGGGCAAGATGCGCAATCGTTTCGTCGCCGAGGCCGCGTAGAAGACTTGAGCTGCACTGGCTTGGGGCTGCATAGACTTAAAGCTGCGTACAAGGGGGCCGCCGCGCGGCGGCCCTCGCCACAGCCTCAGTGCTTGACGTTACGGTTCCAGTAGTCGGTCGCCTTCGCCAGGTTGGCGTTATAGACGCTCCAGTTCGGCGAATAGAGCTTTTTCAGATCTGCCTCCGAGGACGGCATCATCCGTGCCAGCTCCGGATAGGCTTCAAACACGCTCTGCAGCGTAGCGTTGCTCGGTCCGTACGCCATCTCCATCGCCCAGCCGAGCTGGCTGAGCGGATCGATCTGAATGTTGATGAAGGCTTGCGCTTCCTTGGGGTGTGCCGTGCCGGTCACCATATCGACGGTGTCGATGCCGAGCACGCTGCCCTCCTTCGGGATCGCGTAACCGATCGGGAAACCTTGGTTGATCATCGCCCAGGCGCGGCCTGAGGTCCACACTGACACCCACACGTCGCCCGACGCTAGCTGCTGTCCTAGCGTATTCGACGAGGTGTAATACGAATTAGCCTTGATCTCGGCGATCTTCTTCAAGCCCGGAATCACGTCGGCTTCGCTGCCGCCATTGAGCTGCGCCATCTTCATGACGAAGTCCGCGCCTTGTGGCAGCGAAATGTCCGGGATCGAGATGTGGCCCGCGAGCTTCGGATTCCACAGGTCCTGCCACGATGTCGGCTCGGCAATTCCCGCCGCTTTCAGCTTGTCCTTGTTGTAGACGATGCCGACCGAATAGAGAATCGCATACGGTCCATAGCCCTGCGGATTGCGGGCGCGCGGATAGAGCTTTGCGAGGTTCGGCACCAGGGCGGGATCGAGCTTGGCGACAACACCGGCCTTGATGGCGGCGTCCTGCACCGCATCGTCGAGCAGGACGACATCGAACGGCGCCTGCCGGCCGCGCGACGCCAGCATCTTGGCGAAGAAATCGCTCGGATTGCCGTGCGTCCATTCGATCTTGACGCCGGTCATGCGCGTCATGCGATCGCCCACATAGCCCTTTTCCACGTCGCCCGAATGGCCGCCGAATGTGGCGACGTTGAGCGTCACACCCGAACTCTGCCCCAAGGTCGCCGGCGCCGCGCTGAACAGTGCTACCGCCACCGGAGCCAACAAGCCGAATATTTTTGTCTTGGTCACCTTGCGCATGTGCGTCTACTCCTTGAGCAAAAAACAAGCCTGCGGCCGCCACGTGACGGTAACGGTCTCGCCGCGGCCGGGAAGCGGCTCGCCGGGCTGCGCCTGCACCGTCACGCTCTCGCCGTCAGGCCCTTCGGCGTCGACGTAGCGGATGCTGCCCAGATAGGTGACGCCGCGCACCTTGGCCCGCACGGCGTTGGCGCCGTCGCCGCCAAAGTGGAAATGCTCCGGCCGCCCACCGAGCAGACAACGCTCGCCGGGCTTGGCCTCGAACGCCGGACCAGCGGTAGCCACGAAGGACGCCTTGCTGCCGCCGCAGGATTCGACGCGAATGAGATCGCCGTCGAGCTTCTCCCGCACCACGACATCGAGCAGATTGGTGCGACCGACGAAATTCGCCACGTAGCGGCTGTTTGGCCGTTCGTAGAGTGATTCCGGCGTGTCGATCTGGATAATGCGGCCATCGTGCATCACCGCGACGCGATCCGACATGTTGAGCGCCTCGCCCTGATCGTGCGTGACGAATAGCGTTGTGATCTTCAGGGCCGATTGTACGCGCTTGATTTCGACTTGCAGTTCCTCGCGCAGTTTCAGATCGAGCGCCGCCAGCGGTTCGTCGAGCAGCAGCACGTCGGGCCTGATGACGATGGCGCGCGCCAAAGCCACTCGCTGCCTCTGGCCGCCGGACAATTGTGCCGGATAACGGGAGGCGAATTGCTCAAGGTGGACAAGGCGGAGCGCCTCGGCGATCCGCTGTTCACGCTCGGCGCGCGCGAGCCGCCGGACCCGCAGGCCGAAGGCGATGTTCTCCGCGACCGTCTTATGCGGAAACAGCGCATAGGACTGAAACACCATGCCGGTGTTGCGCCGGTACGGCGGCAAAGCCGTAATGTCGCGGCCGCCCATGATGATGCGCCCGCGGCTCGGCGCGACAAAGCCTGCCACCATGCGCAGGCACGTGGTCTTGCCGCAGCCGCTCGGGCCGAGCAGCGTGACGAACTCGCCAGGCTGGACGATGAGATCGACGCCGCGCACCGCGGGCTGATCGCCGTACGATTTTTCGACACCGACGAAGCGAACTTCCGACACGGCGGCGCCCTTCCCGATCACTGCCTGGCGCCGAACAGCTGCTCAAGGCCGATAAGCCGGTCAAGCAGCAGCATCAGCACGGCCGAGGCGCCGACAATGAGCGCCGCGACGGCCATCACATCGCCGCCGAAATCGAACTCGACGGTGGTGAAAATCTGCACCGGCAGCGTCGTCGCGTCGCCGCCGCCCATGAACAGTGCGATCGGCACATCGTCGAGCGACATGACGAAGGCGAAGATGCCGCCGGCGACGATGCTCGGTCGCAGGATCGGCACCGTCACGCGCCAGAACGTCTGCAGCGGCGTTGCCCCAAGGTTGAGCGCGGCCTCCTCCAGCGCAGGTTCAAAATTGGCATGGCCGGCGAGAATGGCGCGTATCCCGAACGGAACCCCAAAGGTGAGGTGGCCGACGATCAAGCCGATCAGCGTGCCGCCCAGTGCGATATGAGTCAAATCCCAGAATGACAGCGAGTACTGATAGAGCGCGACGCCGGTGACCAGCGCCGGCACCACGAGCGGCGACAGCAGGATCGCATTCAAGGCGTCGCGGCCAAAGAACCGGCCGCGGCTGAGCGCAAGCGCCGCCGGCAGGCCGAACGCCACCGACAACAGCGCCGTGCAAGTAGCGACGATCAGGCTGACATACAGCGCCGAATAGAAGGATGGCTTTATCAGCGCATACCATTGCGTGGTGAAGCTTGTCGGCGGAAACGACAAGATCGGACCGCCATTGAACGACACGATTACCACGATGCACACCGGCGCCAGCAGGAACGCGAACACCAAGAACAGCGTCGCCCGAAGCGCCAGCCAGCGGATCATGGGGTGCGCTCCCCGGCGGGGCGCACTTGCAGGGCCAGCACCGTGAGCACGATGGCGAACAGCAGCAGCAGCGCCGCGGCGGTGCCGCCGGCCGGATAGTTGAGCACACTGCGGAATTGCTGGGCGATATAGGTCGCCATCACCAGCACGCGGTTGCCGCCGAGGATGGCCGGTGTGGTGTAGGCGCTGATCGCCATCGCGAACACGAGCAGCAAACCGGACACGACGCCCGGCAGGCTGAGCGGCAGCAGGACGCGCCAGAACGCCTGCAGCGGGCCGGCGCCGAGATTAGCGGCGGCTTCTTCGAGATCGCCTTCGATGCGCTGGATCACCGTGGTGAGCGTCAGGATCATGAACGGCAAAAGCGCGTGAATGAGACCAATGACAACGCCGGTAAAGTTGTTGATCAGCGACAACGGCGCAGCGATGAGACCAAGCTTCAGCAGCAGCCAATTCACGGCGCCCGACTGGCTGAGCAAAGGAAACCAGCCGATATTGCGGACGATGGCGCTGACCAGAAGCGGCGAGATCACCAGAAAGAGCGCAAAGCCGCGCCAGCGCGACGGCGTGCGCGCGAGGAAATAGGCGACCGGATAGCCGACAACGAGACAGCCCAACGTGACCAACATCCCGAGGCCGCACGTGCGCAGCAGCATTTCGAGGTAAAACGGATCGGTGACGAAGGCCCGGTAATTCGCCAGCGTGAACGCGGCATCGACTTGCGCGGGCCCCGCCATGTGATGAAAGCTGAGAAGAATGAGGTCCGCGAGCGGCGCGGCGAAGATCAGCCCGAACACCGCAAGCGTCGGCAGCAGAATCCAAAGCCATGGATCGGCATGCCGCCTCGGGCGGTCGGGACGCGGAAGCCGCTCAAGGTCCGTCGTGCTCATGCGCTGGGACTCAGCAGCACTTTGGCTCGATTATTTGGATGCGATCTTTCGGTTCCACAGATCCACGGCATGCGGGTATTGCTGGTGGAACACATTCCAATTGATCAGCTTGAGCTTTGCCAGGTCTTCGGGCGAGGACGGAAATTTCTTCGCCATCTCGGGATAGGCCGCAAGTATACCTGCCAAGAGCTTGTTGGTCGGCCCATACGGAATTTGGCTCGCCATGCCCAGCTGCGCCAGCGGGCCGAGCACATCGTTGATGAAGGCGAGCGCTTCCTTGCGGTGCTGCGTCGTCCCCGTGACACTGATCGTCGTCATGCCGAAGAAACCGCCTTCCTTCGGCAGCACAAAGCGCAGCGGCACGCCGCGATCGATCAGGCCCCAGGTGCGGCCGTTGAGCCACGGCGCCACCCAGACATCGCCCGATCGCAGCAGCGGATCGAGCACCGGCGACGAGCCCGGATAGGATTGCGCCTTGATCTGCGCGATCTTGTCGATGCCCTTTTCGGGCGTGCTTTCATCGCCGCCGGCCAGATGTTCGGCCGCCACCAGGAAGGCATGACCCATGGTGTTTTCGAGCGTCGGCACGCCGACGTGGCCGGCAAGCTTCGGATTCCACAGATCGGCCCACGACGTGGGTGCGGGAATTCCCGCTGCTTTGAATTTTTCGACGTTATAGGCGATGCCGGTCGAATAGAAATTCAGCGCCGGGCCGAAACCATCCTTGTTGATCGCCTGAGCGTAGAGGAATTTCAGATTTGGCAGATCGTCCGCACCGCTCTTGCCGAGCACTCCGGCATTGACCGCCTCGGCTTCGATATCGTCGTCGAGGTAGACGATGTCGTAGGGAGCCGGGCGGCCCCTGCTCGCGATCAGCTTCGCCAAATGATCGCTTGGATTGCCGTTGATCCAGGTGATCTTGATGCCGGTGCGCGCCGTGAACGGCTCGGCGACAAACCTTTGCTCGACGTCGGTGAACGCGCCGCCATAGCAGCCGATTTGCAGCGTGACATTAGACTGGGCGAGTGCCGTCGCGGAACTGCCGGCAAGAAGGCCAATCAGAAACAGGGCGCCCCCAAAGAAGCTTTCGACGCGCGAGCGCATCCCACTGTCTCCCCTGAGTTGTAGATTTTCTCCGGCAGGCAAACCATACACATCAGCCACCGCCGTTGACAATAGATGCCCAACCGCACGGCCCGGCGGCGGGCGAAGCCGGGCAAAACGACGCAGCGCCACCGCGCAAGCACTATTAACGTCCAGGCGGTGGGACGGCAGTGGAAACCTGGACACAGGCGGAGTAGGTCGTGGATAAACTCCGCATTGTGTTACGTCTGCGCCAGAGTTGCCGGCGAATTCGAGAAAGTGAGATATTTTTCTGATGAAGATCAAGTTGCCTGCACGGATCGGTCTTGTTCGTCTGTCCCTCATTGCTGTTGTCGTTGGCCTGATTACCGGTTTTGGCGCCGTGCTGTTCCGCGCGCTGATAGGCCTCATCCACAATGTTGCATTTCTCGGCAAATTCGCGGTCGCCTACGACGCCAGCGTGTTCACCCCGCCGAGCCCATGGGGCGCGCTGGTCATCCTGGTGCCGGTTCTGGGCGGCATCCTTGTCACTTTTCTGATCACCAACTTCGCGCCCGAGGCCCGCGGCCATGGCGTGCCCGAAGTCATGGACGCGATCTACTACAAGGACGGCATCATTCGTCCGATCGTGGCGGTGATCAAATCGCTTGCTTCGGCACTGTCGATCGGTACCGGCGGGGCGGTCGGGCGTGAAGGGCCGATCATCCAGATCGGCGCGGCGCTCGGCTCCACGCTCGGACAGATCATCAGAATGGCGCCGTGGCAACGCATCACGCTGGTTGCCGCGGGCGCCGGCGCCGGTATTGCGGCGACCTTCAACACGCCGATCGGCGGCGTGATGTTCGCCATCGAACTGATGATGCCCGAACTAAGCGCGCGCACGTTTCTGCCGGTGGCCCTTGCTACCGGCGCCGCAACTTTCGTCGGCCGCATCTTTTTCGGCATCCACCCGGCTTTCAACATTCCCAGCGACCTGCTGACCTCCGAGCATCCGGCGACGCTTGCTGCGCTGCTACTGTTTGCCTTGCTGGGCGCGCTGATTGGCCTCGCCGCGACTGGATTCATCCGTGGGCTGAGCTTCGCCGAAGATGTCTTCGAAAAAATCGCCAATCCATATCTGCGTCACATCGTCGGCATGTTCGGACTGGGTATCCTGATCTACCTGCTGTTCCGATTCGCCGGGCATTATTATGTGGAAGGGGTCGGTTACTCGACGATCCAGGGGATTCTGACCGGCGGCCTTGGCTTTCCTGCGCTGCTTCTTTTGCTGTTTGTCGCAAAGCTTTGCGCCACATCGACCAGCCTCGGCTCCGGATCGTCCGGCGGAATTTTTTCACCGTCACTGTTCATGGGCGCAACCATCGGGGGCGCGTTCGGCGCCGTCATCACGGCGATCCATCCCATCGAGGGCGTCAGCGTCACAACCGGCGCGATCATCGGCATGGCGGCGATGGTCGGCGGCGGAACCGGGGCGGCGATGACCGCCGTCACCATGATCTTCGAGATGACGCGCGACTACGACCTCGTCATGCCGAGCATTGTCGCGGTCGCCCTCGCCATCGGCGTTCGCCGCCTGCTGTCGGCGGAAAATATCTACACGATCAAGCTGGTCGGCCGCGGCCATTTCGTTCCCAAAGCAATGCACGCCAACATGTTCCTGGTGCGCCGCGCCGGCGAAGTCATGGAACGCGACGTGACGATCGTGCCGGCGGAGGCGGATTTCGGCGCCTTCCTCAACGAACACGCGCAGCATCGCGGGTTTCGGCACGTTGTCGTAACACGCGGCAATCGCATCACCGGGGTGGTCCGCGTCAACACCGGGCTGCGGCGCGGAGCCGAGGCTGCATATGGCGGGGTACGGTTTGGCGACATTGCGCAGCGCAACTTCACGCTGGCGCGCGAAGGCGACGTGATGTTCGACGTCGTCCGGCGCATGGCGCGCCGCGATGCCACCATGGCGGTGGTCACGACCGCCGCGGGCCGCTGGCGGCCGGCGGAGATCATCGGCGTCATTTCCAAGGAACACGTCGCCGACTCGGTTGCCGAAAGCATCAAGCCGTTCGGCTGAACTTCACACTCTGAAGAGCAGCTTCAACCCGACGCGCTTCGAAGAGGGCGGCCTAGATCGGGGGCAGCAGCATCCGATATGGCTGTTCAATCCCCGCTACGGAATGAAATAAAATGGATTGGGTACTTTGAACGTACGCTCGGCATGGCGGCCGATAAGATCGCTGTCCTGGTCGCCCACATTGGCGATGATCGTGACGTTGAACTTTCGCTCAATCTCGCTGCGCGCAGCCGTCTTGAAATCCTCCACCGGACCGGCGGAATCTTTCGGGCGCATGTAAAGATGATCCGGACTCAGGCCCAGATAGCCGGCCTTGTCGAGATTTTCATAAGTCCATTGCGTCGGCGTCTCGCCGTCAATCGGCTCGCTGGCCGCGTGCCGTCCGGTGATGAAAAACACGTCCACAGGCCGGCATGGCTGCGCCACGTCCTGACAGCGTGCGGATTTGTATAGGTCAAGCGTCGGCTGGATCGCAGGCGCACGCTCGTCGCGTTGCCATTGCAGGTCGCCGCAGAAGCTGCGCCGATCGAGCGGGCAAGGCCCCTTGATGAAATAGGCAAATTGGTCGCGGTAGATTCGGCTCCAGTTGGATAGCGACGTTTCATCGATGTCCAGAACGAGGGCCGGTTTGGCCACCTGCGGCGCCCGCTTCGCGACCCATTGTTTGGCCTCATGCAGCACCGCCGCAATGTCGGCGTCGTATTGCGTGCAGCGATAATAAACCAGCCGACGCTTGAACGCATCGAGATTAGGCGGCGCCGAGAAATCCATCGGCTGTACCGCAGGAGGCGGATCGCAGCCATCTGGGACTTGCGCAGACGCTGCACCCGCTGCGAACAAGCTGCAGCACGCGAGCGCGAAAGCGATGAGCGGGACAGCGCGGATCCCGCGCCCCAGTGCATTTCTCATGGCATCCCCTCACACTTGAATGCTGCCGCCAGGGCGAATTTGTACCGCGTTCGTGAAGACCGCGATAGCGATCCCGCCAAACGGCAACACAAGGCTCCTTTTAATTTTAAGGAGAAGACAGCTTATCACCGGGAGCCAACATGCTTGAACAAACATAATTTCATGAACAAACATAATTGCCGTAACAAGCACAACAATGATTAGATATCTTAATGATGAGATGCCTTCCGGCTGCTGGAAGCGGCCTTTCGGTCAAGCCACCAGGCGATTCTAAAAATCAGCTCGCCGTTTAAGGCTCCGAGTCCATCGATCCAGGGCAAGCCTTTCGATTGGCCCGCCACAGCGGTTTTGTGCTAGTTTCTCATTTGGCCGACAAACGTCCAGGCCGTCAGCAATGCTTACGCGCGATGAAATGGACAGTATGGAGGGCTCGATGCAGGACCATAAATTCAAGATCGGCCAATCGGTAAATTTCACCTCGGGACCGTTTGGACGGGGGGGCGGGAGCGGCGTCTACAAGGTGACGCAGCTTCTGCCGCCCGAGGGCGACGATTATCAGTATCGAATAAAGAGCTCAGAAGAACCGCATGAGCGGGTCGTCAAGGAAAGTCAGCTGAGCCGCGTCGGATGATTGCCCGGCCGTTAGGGTCTGCTGGTACCCCCATCCGACCAGTTTAAATTCCCAGAAAAGAACCTATATTGGGGTCATTCGATTCCCAAAGAGCGCTTCGAATAAAGCGATATTTGCTTTGTGGTTAAAGGAGATGAAGTGACAACAACAACACCCGAAGCGGCGCGGGCCCGCGCCGAAGCTAACTTTAAGAAGGAAGAGCGCGCCAAAGAAGGCGCAAAGGCGATGTCGGAATATCAGGCCACCAGCCGCCAGGTGCGGGAAAAGACCGAAAAGCTGCGAGCGCTTCGGCTGGCCAAGGAGGCCGCCGAGCGGAAGGACGACGATTAGTCGATTCGCCTTGAAACGAACACATCGGTGGCGCATATATAGGGTGGCGGCCTGAATCGGCCGGCGGCGAGCCGCGTGTACGAAACCCTTTTAAGGGCTTTTGCTCGTTTTCCATTTTTCACTGGCAGCCCAGAACGCGCGGGGTGTCTCGTTTCACCCGCGTGCCGGCCGGCGCATATCGCGCAACGGCCGCGCAAACGCGTATGCAAGAAAGCTTCTTCATTGACCTCTTTTGACGATTTTATGCTTAACGGCGCGATCACACGCGCCCTTACCGAGGAAAAGTACCTCACCCCTACTCCGATCCAGTCGCAAACGATTCCGACCGTCATGTCGGGGCGCGACGTCGTCGGCATTGCGCAAACCGGCACCGGCAAGACTGCCGCATTCGCGCTGCCGATTCTGCATCACCTCGCCGCCAACCCGCGTCCGCTGGAACGCAAGAGCTGCCGGGTCCTGGTGCTCAGCCCGACGCGCGAACTGTCCGGTCAAATCCTCGACAGCTTTCGCACCTACGGCCGCCACCTGCGGGTCAGAACGGCGCTGGCGATCGGCGGCGTATCGATGGGCGGCCAGGTCCGTTCGCTGCTCAACGGTGTTGACGTTCTCGTTGCCACGCCGGGCCGGCTGCTCGATCTTGTCCAGAGCAATGCGCTCCGCTTAGGCGAAGTCGAATGCTTCGTGCTCGACGAGGCCGACCGCATGCTCGACATGGGCTTTATCCATGACATCCGGAAGATCGTCGCCAAGCTCCCGGTCGAGCGGCAGACGCTGATGTTTTCCGCCACCATGCCTCGCGGAATCGCCGAACTGGCCGCGCAGATGCTGCGCGATCCCGTCAAGGTCGCGGTGACGCCGGCCGCATCGACGGTTGAACGCGTCGAGCAGCGCATCGTCCGCGTCGAGCGCGCCGCGAAGCCGACGACTTTGATCGATGTATTGCGGCGGGAAACGATCGATCGAGCGCTGATCTTCACGCGGACCAAACACGGCGCCGACAAGGTGGCGCGCAACCTGGACAAGGCCGGCATCCGCGCCGAAGCGATCCACGGCAATAAATCGCAAAACCAGCGCGAGCGCGTACTCGCGGCGTTTCGCAAGGGCGACGTCAGGACGCTCGTCGCCACCGATATTGCGGCGCGTGGCATCGACGTTGATGGCGTCAGCCACGTCGTGAATTTCGATCTGCCGAATGTGCCGGAAACTTATGTGCACCGCATCGGCCGCACGGCACGCGCCGGCGCCGAGGGCATTGCGATCTCGCTGTGCGACAGCGAGGAAGTCGCTTTCCTGCGCGATATCGAAAAGCTCATTCGCATGACGATTCCGATGACCGACGCACGGCCCGAAGGGCGGCGGACGGAGCCTGCCCGCGCGACGGCCCCAGCCGGCAGGCCGCAAGCCAACGGCAAGCGCCGGCCCGGCAACCGCGAGAGTCAGGCACGACATCAAAGCCGGCAAAATCGACATCAGCCGAGCCGATCCAAGCCGAGCCACAGCGAACCAAGTGGCAACCAACCGAACAGCGCGCCGGACGGCATTGATTCCGTTGCTTTCATGCGCCGCAAAGACAGGCCGGAGCGCGATCGCACGCCGCGCGCGGCGCGTTGGGCCGGTCATTCACAAGGAAACTAAGCATGCCCAAGGAAGAATTATTGGAGTTTGAAGGTCTCGTGACCGAAATCCTGCCCGACGCGCGCTACCGCGTTCAGCTCGACAACGGCCATCAGCTCGTCGCCTATACGGCCGGCCGAATGAAGAAGAATCGAATCAAAACCCTGGCCGGGGATCGGGTAACGGTGGAGCTGTCGCCCTACGACTTGGAAAAGGGGCGATTGATCTTCCGCCACAAGGACGAACGCCCGGCATCGGCGGCGCGCCCACCGCTGCGCAACCAGTTTCGGCGACGGTGACAGTCATGGCTGACGATGTGCCACACGGTGGCGAAGGCTCGGCGGCGACCCGAGGCGAGGCCATGCGGATTTTTATCTTTAAATCCGAGGGAAATCCCACTCTTGGGGCATTTACCGGCGATTTGGCCGGGCTCAAATTGCCGGGTCAATTCAAGCCCTGGCACGCCGTAGGCGCGGTCGCGCCCGACCGGAAGCCGCCGTACAACCTGTCGCGCGATGTGATCGAGGCCGCGATCAATGCCCGAGGTTTTCAGCTGTTCCGCCTTGGCAAAAAGGACGCCGCGTAAGCCAACCGCTTTGACGCCGGTGAGGCGGTTTATGGACGCCCGGACCTCGGCGGTGCGCTGATCCGGGAAGCGGCAAACCGACCGCACTTTTTAGCAAATCAACTATCGATGAAGCTTCTAAGGACCCTCGATCGGCTCGGGTGCTTGAGCTTGCGGAGTGCCTTGGCTTCGATCTGCCGAATCCGCTCGCGCGTCACCGAAAATTGTCGGCCCACTTCCTCGAGCGTGTGATCGCTGTTCATACCGAGGCCAAAGCGCATGCGGATGATCCGCTCCTCGCGCGCGGTCAACGACGCCAGAACCCGCGTCGTGGTCTCGCGCAGGTTCGACTGGATCATCGCGTCGACCGGCTGAACCGCGTGGACATCTTCGATCAAGTCGCCGAGGTGCGAATCCTCTTCATCGCCAATTGGCGTTTCCAGCGACAAGGGTTCCTTGACGATCTGTAAAACCTTGCGCACCTTTTCGAGCGGCATGCCGATCTTTTTCGCGAGTTCCTCCGGCGTCGGCTCGCGGCCGATCTCGTTGAAGATCTGCCGTTTCGTGCGGACAATCTTATTGACCGCCTCGACCATGTGAACCGGCACGCGGATGGTGCGTGACTGGTCGTAAAGCGAACGGCTGACCGCCTGCCGAATCCACCAAGTCGCATAGGTCGAGAACTTGTAACCGCGCCGATATTCGAATTTGTCCACGGCCTTCATCAGGCCCAGGTTGCCTTCCTGGATCAGATCGAGAAGCGCCAAGCCGCGATTGACGTATTTTTTTGCAATCGAGATGACGAGGCGCAGATTCGCCTCCACCATCTCTTTCTTCGCCCGGAGCGCCTCGCGCTCGCCGTTCTGCACCGCATGAAGAATCTTGCGGAACTCGTCGATCTCAAGCCCGGTTTCGGTCGCCAGTTCATGGATCTGCGTGCGCAGCTCTCTAATGGTGTCTTTGTCGCGGGCGACGAAACTCTTCCAGCCGTTGGTCGTGACCTTCGACATGCGATTGAGCCAGAGCGGGTCCAGCTCCGAGCCCATATAGTTCCGCAGGAAATCTTCGCGCAGGACGCCGTGGCTCTCGGCAAGCCGCATCAGGCGTCCCTCGTAACCGACCAGCCGTTTGTTGATGTCATAGAGCTGCTCGGTCAGGGCATCGATCCGCAACCGGTTGAGCCGGAGCGACTTCACTTCGCCGACGATTTCGTTCTTTAAGCCCTTGTACTTGCGTTCCTGCGCGGGCGAGAGTGACTGCCGCCTAAGCCGAAACTGGATATCCTGATCCTGCAAGCGGCGCAGCCGTTTGTAGTTAGCTGCGATAGTGTCGAAAGATTCGATGATCTTGGGCCTGAGCTCTGCCTCGGCCGCGGCGATCGAGAACCAGTTCTCCTTGTCCTCGTCGTCATCGAGGCCATTTTCGCCGGTTTCGCCGGCCTCTGACATCCCACCGCCGTCGGCGCTCGCGCTGGCCGGCGGAGTCGGTGGCCGTCTCCATGCCGGCTGTTCGGGTCGGACCGGCACAGCGTCGGTTGGGATTGCCTGGCCGTCGGGCGTTGCGGCGGATGCCGGCACGGCCTTGGCATCAGGACCCGCATAGGTCGCATCGAGATCGATGATGTCGCGCAGCAAGACCTTGCCGTCGTTGAGCTCACCTTGCCAAATGGTGATGGCCTGAAAGGTCAGTGGGCTCTCGCACAGCCCCGCAATCATGGCTTCGCGGCCGGCCTCGATGCGTTTGGCAATAGCGACCTCACCCTCGCGCGAAAGTAGCTGCATCGAGGCCATTTCGCGCAGATACATCCGCACGGGGTCGTCAGTTCGCTCTGCAGGTTCTTTGGCCGCAGATTTGGCCGGAACTTTTTGTTGGCCGACTTCGACTAACGCGTTCTCGCTCTCCGCGTCGTCCTCCTCATCATCGTCATCGGCCTTGTCTTCTTCGGGTCGGGCATCCTTGGTCTCGACCACGTTGATGCCCATCTCGCTGAACTTTGCCAGGATGGTCTCGATCTGCTCGGAGTTGACTTCCTCGGCTGCCAGCAGCGCAGTGATCTGGTCGTGGACGACATAACCGCGCTGCTTGGCCGTGCGGATCAGTTCTTTGACGGCCGCATCGGACAGGTCAAGCACCGGGGGCTGGCGATCCTCCGCTGCTGGTTCGCTCTTCTGCGGCGGCGCCTTCATTCTGCCGGCCATCTCCATCGTCGACACCGAATCCGATCAAGTTCCAAAGCGAAGAGTCTCGGCGGCGTCCTATACGGACACTCAGATTCAGAAACGAGGCTGACGAGGCGGACCGCCTCTTGCGGCCGTTCCCGGAGTGACCCGAGGCTTCATCGGCAGCAGACCTTCACGCTGCAGTTTCTTGCGGGCGAGCTTGCGGGCGCGCCGGATGGCTTCCGCCCTCTCGCGAACCTTTTTCTCGGAGGGCTTCTCGTAGTGCTTGCGGAGTTTCATCTCGCGGAAGACACCCTCGCGCTGCATCTTCTTCTTCAGCACCCTGAGGGCTTGGTCGACGTTGTTGTCACGGACGAGAACCTGCACGCGGCACTCCTCTTTGATTGAGCAAAGCCTTGGCCTCATGCCAAGGCGGGCGCTGGCTCACGGACAGGTTCGATCCGAAGACGATGACACCAACTTACATCGGCAGTCGAATCGGGACGCTTTTGCGCGTCACTTTCCAATGAGCGCCAGCCGGCCACCTGAGCAAAATACGACGTAAAATGCTTTGGCCGGCTACCATCTCGATAAGCTCAAGAGGTTCCGAGGCTAAAACCGTCATCTGACCTTGAGATTAATCGCGGACTCTTTCCCTCGATTGCTCTCGATTTCGTACTCGACGGCTTGCCCCTCGTTGAGCGAGCTGAGGCCGGCTCGTTCAACGGCTGAAATATGGACGAATACGTCCTTCCCGCCGCCGCTTGAAGGCTGGATGAACCCATACCCCTTTGTCGGATTGAACCACTTCACAGTCCCCGTAGGCATTTCGCTATCTCCATGTTGAGGCAATCGATAAGCCGCAATACTCGGATCATCGGTAAACCACGCATACGTAAGGGTTACAAGCCTAAGAGTCGAGGTTGGAGCGGCCTGCTCGTCATAATTCGCCCCGCAGGGGCCGTTTCAAAAATAAAGACCGCACGGCGCATGGCTCTAAGCGGCGTCGAAGGCAAGGCGGCTTGGTCTGTCCAAGCGCACTGCTCCAGATTCTGTTCCCAGACTGCGGCCTTCGCCCGAATTCAGTTCCAATTTGTCCTAAGTTAGGGCGGTTGGCGAACGCGATTTAACGCGGCCCTCAACTGCGTGCAGCTTCGCTACTAAAAACGCGTTGCCATGGTCAGCGACGCCGCTTTTGTGCTAGCGTCTCGCTCGACCGATGGTCGAGCATCCACGCTGTCTGCGGTGTCCATGATGGAGCGTTTTCTGTGCAAGACCACAAATTTACAATTGGCCAATCGGTAAACTTTATCTCAGGCCCGTTCGGTCGCGGCGGCTCCAATGGCGTCTACACCGTGACGCAGCTTTTGCCGTATGAGGGTGACGATTACCAATATCGGATAAAGAACGCCAATGAACCTCACGAGCGGGTCGCCAAGGAAAGTCAGCTAAGCGACATCGCGTGACTGTGCAATCGAAGAGGTCGACTGCAGCAAAGGTGAGATCATGACGTTCAACTACTGTTCGCCAGCTGAACTGTTCATGGCAAAACGCAAACGCGGCCCGCGCCAACGGCTGGGCTATCGCCGCTTTGCAACTGCAGCCGAGGCTATCCAATTCGCGGTGGAAGATTTTCCAGCCGTGCGGACACTGGGCGCGTGGATGCAGGTAGGCGACGAACGCTTTGACAGCGACGATATTCACCGGCTGTACGAGGGGGAGCATTACCCCCTGACACGCCGTGCCAGCTGAAGCGACCGGTTTGCCCTGCTGAACGTCGACTTCTCAGATCTAACCGTCGCCGCGAGAGTACGCGGCGACCGATGGCGCAACGGCAACGGCTTCACGCTGTTCGGCTTCCGCGGAAGCGTTGGCCGACAGCGTCCGACGGGATGAGGCTCCTCGCCTCATCCCCCGTACGAGCTTTCGCGATGTGATCGAGGCCGCGGATTAATGTCCGACGCTTTGAGCTCTTTCGCCTAAGCGAAAAAGGCCTCGACGCGCGCCGGTCCTAGGTTGCAAGCAACGAGAGCCGCCATGCAATTTCGCCAAGCTCGATCGATTTCGCTTTGGCGAAATGGTCACTTGACCTTGAGATTGACCGCGGATTCTTTCCCGCGATTACTCTCGATCTCGTACTCCACCGTCTGGCCCTCGTTCAGCGAACTGAGGCCGGCCCGTTCAACGGCTGAGATATGGACGAACACGTCCTTGCCTCCGCCGCCGGAAGGCTGAATGAATCCGTAGCCCTTTGTCGGGTTAAACCACTTCACGGTACCTGTAGGCATGTCGCATCTCCGTGCTGCGTGCCCACAATAAGGCTCAGGCCCAATCGGGACAAGGACCCTGACAGGCCAGCCCCACCCTATTCCCCAGGTCGCGCCAGATCGCGATCACCGAGGTCCCAGAATAGGCCCGCCATGAGACCGAGCCCTTCGCGGGCAATTGAGGCCAACAGGTGCTCATCGGGCGCATGCTGCGAGCAGCCCGGGTAAGAGTGGGGAATCCAAAGTGTTTTCAGGTTGAGCAGGTCGGCGAAAATATCGTTGGGCAGCGAACCACCAAGATTTGGCAACACGGTCGGGGCCCGGCCGGCGGTGCGGGCGAGCGCGTTTTTGGTCCATTCCACCCAAGGATCGGCCGGATCGAGGCGGCTGGCGTTGAAAAAGCTGCCGGGACCGAGCCGCGCCTCAACCTGATGAAAGCCGTGACGATCGAGATGCCGGCGCAGAGCCGGAATAATGTCGTCCACATTGGTGCCGACTACGTATTTGAGCTGGCAGTGCGCCCGCGCGGTTCCCGGAATAGCGTTGACCGGCCGCTCCGGCGTGCCGGCCGTAAAGGCCTGAATTTCGAAACTGTTCCAGGCGAATACCCGCTCGGCCGGCGTCAACCCCGGCTCGCCCCAGTCGCGGTCGATGGTGGGGCCGTCCTCGCCGCCATCCACTTCGACGCCGGCCAGCAGATCGCGCACGCTTTGCGGCAGCGGCGGTCGCCATTCGGGAATGCTGATCGCGCCGCGCGCATCGGTGATCGTCGCCAGCGCCTGCGCCAGCACGATGCCGGCGTTGGCCAGAAGTCCGCCCCAGTTGCCGGAGTGATGGCTACCTTCGCGCAGATTAACGTGAAGGTCGATCGGATAGCCGCCGCGCGCACCGAGAAAAATCGTCGGCTCCTTGGGCGCGATGCGCGGGCCGTCCGAGCCGATCAGGAGATCGGCCTTGAGCAGATCGCGATGCGCGGCGCACACCTCGCGCAATCCCACCGAGCCGAGTTCCTCGGCCATTTCCAGCAAAATTTTGCAGTTGAAGCCGAGCGCACCGCGCTCTTCCAGCACCGCGGCCAGCGCACCGAGATTGACGCTGTGCTGGCCTTTATTGTCGGCGGTGCCGCGGCCGTAGATGCGCTCGCCCTCGACCGTGACGCGCCATGGCGTCAATCCCGGCCGCCATAGATCGTCGAGCCCGCGGATAGTGTCGCCGTGGCCGTAGACCAGCGCAGTGACGAAGGCTGGATTTTCCAGGCGTTCCGCCGCCAGAACCGGCGGGCCGGAGCGGTTATCGAGCAGCCTACAATCGAAGCCCAGCCGCTTAAGTGCCGGTACGATCTCATCAAGCAAATAGGCGCGCAACGCATCGGCGCGGTCCGGCTCCTGGCTCGAACTCGGAATAGCGACGCGCCGGGCCAGATCGCTTAAGAACCCGCCGCCGTCGAAATACGCGTGGGCGCGGGCGATGGCGCCGATCCGGCTCATGTCATCACACGACTCAGGTCACACGGACTCACGGACTCACGGACTCACGGACTTCGACGGGCGGTGCCGGGATGTTTCCGGGAATTAAGCTAAACAGCATCGTACTGGCGTTTTTGCTTTGCCGGCGCGTTTTAAATCGTGTCAGATTAGGCACAATCGGCTAGAACTGTCGAGCAGAGAAACCGCCGGAAACGCCCTCGCCGTTGCCCGCCCATGCTGGAAGAATTTCTACAGCGCCGGCCGTACAACGCCGTGACGGATATGCTGGACGCGCAGGTCGCGCGCGGTCTTACTGAAAAACTCGCCTTCGTTGATGCCGAGCACGCGCTGACCTACGGCGAACTGCAAGCGCGTAGTTGTGCGTTCGGATCGGCGCTGGCGTATCTCGGCCTGCGTCGGGAGGAACGGCTTGGCCTCCTGCTCTACGACACGGTGGATTTTCCGGTGGCGTTCTGGGGCGCCGTGCGCGCCGGCATCGTGGCGCTGCCGCTCAATACGTTGCTCACCGCCGACCAATACGCCTACATTCTGGGCGACAGCCGCACCACCGCGATCGTCGCCGCCGGGCCGCTGGCGAAGACGCTCGTTGCCCTGCTCGATCGGCTGCCGCAGCTGCACACTGTCATTTTGGTCGATGCGAATGCCGCGGATAAGGCCGCCTTCGCCGGGCGCAAGGTTTACGAGTTCGCCGATCTCGTCGCGCACGCGCGGCGCGATGTGTTTGTCGCACCAACCTTGTCCGACGATGTGGCGTTCTGGATGTATACGTCCGGCTCAACCGGCGATCCCAAAGGCGTCAAGCACGTCCACACCACGCCAATGGCGGCGGCACGGCTGATGGGGCAGCACGTGATCGGCATTCGCGAGGACGATGTGGTGTTCTCGGCGGCGAAACTGTTTTTTTCCTACGGCATGGGCAACGCCATGGCGTTCCCGATGTCGGCCGGCGCCACCGCGGTGCTGCTGCCGCACCGGCCGACGCCCGAGGCGGTGTTTGAGGTTATCCGGCAGCACCAGCCGACCGTGTTCTACGGCGTGCCGACGCTGTTCGCTTCGCTGTTGGCGCACAAGGATATGCGGCGCGGCGCCGGCTCCGACCGGCTGCGGCTGTGCGTCTCCGCCGGCGAAGCATTGCCGCAAGGCCTCGGCGAACGCTGGCGCGACGCGTGCGGCGTCGAAGTCTTCGACGGAATCGGCTCGACCGAGATGTTCCAGACCTTCCTCAGCAACCAGCCAAATGCCGTGTGCTACGGCACGACCGGCAAGGCGGTGCCGGGCTATGACCTGAAGATCGTCGACGAGAAAGGTCGCGAGGTCGCCGCCGGCGAAATCGGCGAACTCGTGGTCCGCGGGCCCACCGCGGCCGAGGGTTATTGGAATCAGCGCCACAAGAGCCGGCGCACCTTCGTGGGCGAATGGACATTCACGGGCGACAAGTATTTCTGCGACACCGACGGCTTCTTTCATTGCTGCGGACGCACCGACGACATGTTCAAGGTCAGCGGCATGTGGGTGTCACCGCTCGAAGTGGAGGCCGCGCTCACCTCCCACGAAGCCGTGCTGGAAGCTGCCGTCATCGGCAAACAGGACGCCGACGGCCTCATCAAGCCAAAGGCCTTCGTCGTCCTGCGTAACGGCGTTGCCGCCGACGAGCGCCTGATCGAGACCTTGCGGGCGCATGTGAAGCAGTGCGCCGGCCCGTGGAAATATCCGCGCTGGATCGACATCCGCATGGACCTGCCGCGCACGGCGACCGGCAAGCTGCAGCGTTTCAAGCTGCGCGAATTGGACGCTTAGCGAGAGCATTTTCCGGAAAAGCGGACCACCGGTTCTCGGAAAGAAATGCGACCAAATCTATAAAACTAGAGCCGGATTGATCGCTGCGCGGCGCCGACATCGCGCAACACGCAGTCGCGAAGTCGCGTGGCGTCGCGTTCACCGCGGCGCGCGAGTTCAATGATCTGCGCCGCGATGGCTTCGCGCCCATTCGCATCGCCTTCCGGCAACTTCAGCGCGCGGCAGGCCGCTTCGAAGGCCTCAGACATGGCGCTCGTGGCCTCGGGATCGAACGCGTTCTGTTCCTTCAGGAATTGGATGATAGTGCCCATCAAAATCTCACCAGTCCGCGGCGCCCGCCGCAGTAATATCGAATAATACCAATACTCGCTTCCGCTTGGGCTAATTGTCAATTATTTTCAAATACTTACCGTCAAATCACAATCTCTGCCTTTTTAGCCCAAGAGGCCGTTTGCGATTTGGCCGGCACTGCTGGAATGAGCATCATCACCGCGTAATACGCTTTGGCCTTCGATCATGCCACAAACACCCTTGACGACTATTCAGACATTAACTATTTATACTAACATAACTTGGCACCAAAACGCGGGAATACGGTCATGGTTGAAAGGACACGCGGTGAACGGCTGCAGATCATGCTGTCGAACGATGAACTGGTGCTGATCGACAATTTCCGTTTTGCCAAACGCATGCCCAGCAGGGCCGCAACGGTGCGCGAGCTGTTCAAGCGCGGGCTTGCGGCGGAAGGTTTTTTGAGCGCGCCAGCCGGTGCGCGGTCGAAGGACTTCGGCATCGATGGCAAGACGGCACGGCCGCCGCGTAACGGCGTCAGCCCGAGTAACGGAAAACGGGGATAAGGCGACGGCGCAGCTGGCCGGTCGTCCTGCCGAGCGCCTAAGCTCACGCCGCGACTTCCGATTTGCCCGGCCGATGGAATGACCGCGCCGAAACTGCAGAACGTCTCACGCCTCGACGCCTACCTGAACCGGCTTCTCGTCGGCCATGCCGCAACCGTCATGGCCGAACTGCCGCCGGGCAGCATCGATCTCATTATCACCTCGCCGCCGTACTGGACCGCGGTGGAATACGCGGGCGGCAGAAATTTCTGGACGTCCTACGAAGATTATGTTGCCGACTTGCACACCGTCTGGACGCAATGCGCCCGCGTGCTGCGGCCGAACGGCAAGCTCTGCATCAACGCGCCGGTGATGCCGATCCCGAAGGCGGCGATCCGGCAGCATACCCGGCATCTGAAAAACATCGCGTTCGACATCGAGCACACGTTGCTCAACGACACGGATCTTGAGCGCTACGCGCTGTTCGTCTGGCAGAAGCAAACCTCAAAGATGATGTTCGGCAGCTATCCATATCCGGGCAACATCATCGAGAACAACACCATCGAATTCATCAATGTCTATGTGAAGCCGGGCAAGCCGCCGAAATTCGAACGCGGCGTCAAGGCGGCAAACCTGCTGGGCCGCGCCGAATGGCTCGACCTCACCCAGCAGGTCTGGTTCATGTATCCGGAGGACGTCAAGCGCGGCGGCAGCCACCCCGCGCCGTTCCCGCAAAAACTGCCGGGCCGGCTGATGCGGCTCTACTCCTACGGTGCGGCGCCGAATTTCGCCGGCGAAATTGTACTCGACCCGTTCGCCGGCACCGGTACCACATGCGCGGTGGCGAAAAGCATGGGCCGGCGCTTCATCGGCATCGACATCAGCGATACGTATATCGCCATCGCGCGGCAAAAGGTGCGCGCCGCGGCGGCGTCTCAACCCTTGCTGCGCGTCGGGCGCGCCAAATATCCCGCCAAATCAGAGTTGGCGGCCATGCTGCAAAGCGAGGCCGGGTCCGCCGGCAAAGCGGCGGCCGCCAAACACAAGCGCAAGACCTACGGTCGTAAGATTCCCGCAAGAGACAGCGATCGAGTCAGGCCGGCCTGACCGTCGTGCCATTCTGTACGCCGCAAGCCGCTCAATCGCTTTCGGCCGACCGGTGCGATCGCTCCATGATAGGTAAAGCAAATTGGAAGGCCGCGCCGCTCTTGCCATCAGAGGACGCCGTGAGGTGTCCCCCATGATGTTCGATGATCATGCGGCAGATAGCCAAACCCAATCCCATCCCCTGCGTCTTTGTTGTAAAGAACGCGCCAAAAGGGGCGCGCCTGCTGACTGCCGTTCACCACGCTAATTCCCAACCGGCCGCGAAAGGTGGAGGCTCTCCTTCACAAGCCAGACTTTCAATCGCCGCTCGGCTGGCTCATCTTCTCCAGGATTTGCTGGATCGTGAAGCTCGCTGCTTTCTGCCGCGGCGGATAGTCCTTGAACGTCGCGAGGAATTGCCCCACCAGCGCCTGCGCCGGCATCAGCATGAAGGCGTGGTCCAGCTCCCAGTCGTAGTAGGTGTTCGACGTGATCGTCGCCCGTTCGAACGGATCGGTACGCAGATTGTAGATATAGGGTATGCGCGGATGTTCGAACTCCGTCTGCCAGACCGCCAAAGTTCCCTGCGCCGGCTGAACTGCGAACTGAAGCTTCCAATTGTCGTAACGCACGTTCATCAGATCGCCGTCATCGGAAAAATAGAAGTATTCGATGCGCGGCGCCTTTGTTTCCTCTCCGGTGAGGTACGGCAGAAAGTTGTAACCGTCGAGATGAACCCTGTAGGTCATGTCGCCCGCCTTGTAGCCGGCGAGCAGCTTCTGCTTGATGTCGGACATACCCGCAGCGGCCAGCAGAGTCGGTGCCCAGTCGAGATGCGACATGATCTCATTCGACACGCTTCCGGGTTTGATTTTGCCTGGCCAGCGCACCATTGCCGGGACGCGGAATGCGCCTTCCCAGTTCGAATTTTTCTCGTTGCGGAACGGTGTCATCGCTCCGTCCGGCCAGGTGTTCATGTGCGGCCCGTTGTCGGTGCTGTAAAACACGATGGTGTCGTTGGCCAAACCAAGCTCGTCGATCTTTTGCAGCACTGTGCCGACGTTCTTATCGTGATCGATCATCACGTCGTGATAAACGTCCTGCCAGCGGCCGGCCTGCCCGACGCTGGCAGGCTTCGGGTGGGTGCGGAAATGCATATGGGTAAAATTCACCCAGACGAAGAACGGTTTGTCAGCCTTGGCCTGCGTCTCGATGAAATGCGCGGCCCGGTCGGCGATGTCGTCGTCGATCGTCTCCATGCGTTTTCTGGTGAGCGGCCCAGTATCCTCGATCTTCTGTTTCCCGACCCGGCCAAAACGCGGATCGACGGCGGCATCGTCGACGTCGGTCGCAAACGAATGGATGACGCCGCGCGGGCCGAAGCGCTCGCGAAAATTGGGAAAATCCTTCGGATTCGGATAATCCGGAAGCTCCGGCTCTTCCTCGGCGTTCAGGTGATAAAGGTTTCCGTAGAACTCGTCGAAGCCGTGCACCGTGGGGAGAAACTCGTTGCGGTCACCCAGGTGATTCTTGCCGAACTGGCCAGTGGCATAGCCCATCGGCTTGAGCAGTTCGGCGATGGTCGGGTCCGCCTTTTGCAAGCCCAAGGAAGCGCCCGGCAGGCCGACCTTGGACAGCCCCGTGCGGAACACGCTCTGTCCGGTGATGAACGCAGAACGGCCCGCGGTGCAGCTTTGCTCGCCGTAGTGATCCGTAAAGATCATTCCCTCACGGGCGATGCGATCGATGTTCGGCGTGTGAAAGCCCATCAGGCCGAGCGAGTAGATGCTCAGATCGGTTATTCCGATGTCATCGCCCCAGATCACGACAATGTTCGGTTTCTTGGCGCTTGTCGCCGGCTGTGCCTGTGCCTGCGCAATATCAACGCCGGCGCTCGATACGATCGCCGACGCTGCAGCAAGGCTGCTACCGGCGAGCAGGACATTACGGCGGTTGAGGGCTGTACTCTTCTGGCCTGAACTGTCTCCACTGCTGGACTTGGACATTTCGTCCTCCCTGTTCTGATGACGCGTCGTCAAGTCTTGATAACTGGGACGCCGTAAAACTATTTGACTCCGAACAACACTTCGACGGCATGCATGACGGTCTCATCCTGATGCAGTCCGCAGTAGTCCTGCACCTTTGAGGCGTTCGGCTTGATGGCGCTGGCGTCGATCATGGTGGCGCCGCGCTTACCGTTGTAATAGCCGCTGAACCAAAGCGCCATCCTCTCCGTAGAGACCACTCTGCCAAGCAAAAACTCCCGACACGTGACCTTTGTGATGTCTACCGTCACCTGCGCGGCGGCTGCCGCGACAGGCAAAACAAACGCCGCCAGTGAGACTGCCAAAACAGATTTGATCCTCATTCCGCCTTCTCCCGTGCTGTCGGATAGATCTTCATGATACCGAACGACATGCCCCACCGAATTCTTTGCCGGCGATCAGCTCAGCTTTTCAACCCGCGCCGCCATATCGGGATCGAGTCTGATCCTGAAAGTCGACCCACGGCATTTGAGAATCCAGACAGCTTCATCCGGCTTCGACCGCATGGCGTCTCTTTTGGCGCTGAGCGGCACCTTACAATGATAGCCTTGCGCCCGTATCCGCGCGGCAAGAACGCTCGGGGGCGTTTGTGCCTCGGCCCCGTTGTCGACGCACATAGATGCCACGAGCGCCAGCGTACTCAGAACAATCAGCTGCGGGCTATCCATGGTCACATCTCCGAACCTAACACCCAGCTACCCAAATGCAAAAATACGCTTCCAGTCGTTTTTCATGCTGATGACTGTCCAGCCGTTCTTTTTCGCCTCGTCGTCGAGTGCCGGAGTGAAGGTACCGAACTTGCTGTTAGGTAGGCCGCGCGCGGGGCCGTAGGCATACTCGCGCTCGGCATCGTCGTGCAGCACCAGCATCATCAGCCGCGCGCCGGCGCTGGCGCCGGTGTATTCCAGCATCTGGCGATCGCCGTCCGAATTACCGAACGCCGCGTGCGGCCGCCGGCCGATCATCAGATGAATGCCTTCCGGCTTGCCGGCCCTATCGTTGTTGAGAAGGAGCTTTGGCTCTTTGGTCAAAAATGGCTTGCCGGCCTTGTCGTAGCCGAACTTCGTGCCGCCCATGGTGCCGACCACCTGCTCGGGTGGAATGCCGTAAACCTGCTGCGAATAGACCCGCACGAAATCCTGCCCGCCGCCGGTCACGATATAGGTTTTGAAGCCATTGTCGCGCAGGTACTGCAGGACTTCCTGCATCGGCTGATAGGTAAGATCGGTATACGGACGCTTCCAACGCGGATGCTTGGCGGTCGCGAGCCATTTCTTGACTTCGGCCTGGAATACCTCGACCGGCATGTCGGTCAATGTCGCGACAAGGACCTCCTCGAGGTCATGCAACGACAGCTTGGCAATCGCCTCGCGATTGCCGGAGAGAATGGTTCTGAACGGTTCGCGGTTCTTGAGCGCTGGCTTCTGCTCCACCACCGCCGGCACCCGGTCCAGGCAGTAGACGACCTGAGTGTAGATCGGGTGCTCCACCCACAATGTGCCGTCCTGATCGAAACAGGCGATGCGCTCCTCGGGCGGCACGAGTTTCGCGCTTGCCTGATCGGTCGAGGCGTGCACGAAATCGATAATCGCCTGTTTCGCCGGGCCGTCTTTCCAGGAGGCGAGCGGTCCGCTCGGCGTCGTTTGCGCTTGGACTGGCGAGGACAGCAGTGTCGCGGAGAAAGCCGGTAACAAGACGAGGCTTGAAACCAGAGCACGACGATCAATTCCAGACGACGGTTTGTTGGACTTCATAACCCTTCTCCTCAAGGTGAGAGTCGCAACAGGCGTGATCCTGCCGCCCGGCTCAGGGCGACAACGTTAAGGCCTTGAGCTCCTTGCGCGCCGTGCCGAAGCTGCCGAGCTGATAGACCGACGCACCAGACACCGAGAATGTGAACGACGGGAACGGCTCCGCCAGCATCTTTGTCAAATACGTTTCGGTTCCGACGCCGATCGTCACATGCGGATTGAACCGCTTGCCCGCCGCGATCTTGACGAAATTGGCGACGTACTCGATCAGGTCTTTTTGAATGTCACGTCCGCTCTCCTCGCTGAAGAACGCCGCCGGGGTCCGGTCTTCACGGTGAAGGGCGTAACGGCTGTGATGAGTGCATCTTGCAGCCGATGCAGGTCCGCAGTCGGTTCGACCACGATTCCGGCGAGGCCGAGCGGCGGAGACGGGATGTAGTAATATTTGAACGCCTTCAGCGTCCATGCCGCGGGCTTCTCCTTGGCCAGAACTGCGTTCGCCGCCGCAAATACCTTGTCGAGGTCGTCCGTGCGGACGAACTGCTGCAACATAGTGACGTGTGGGTGATGCGTCTCATCCAGCGGAAAGCCCTTCGGGAAAGACTTGAGCAGACGAGCATTGGCGGCGTTGGCGTGCTGCATCATCGTTGCGTCGGGTTCGAGCGCGATATCGACTGCTGTCACCGGACTTTGTTGTGCAACAGCTCCTTGGACGGGCGCGAGCGTCAACGCCAACGCGAGGCCAATGGACATCAAGATTAGCACGCATAGTCGTCGCGAGCGGCGGTCGATGCCGGCCGAGTGATCGGTAAATTTCATGTTGTCTTCCCCGAAGGTTTTTTGACAGGAGAAGCATGCCCGGCGGCTGGCCGAGGCCCGGCGGGCGCGCACCGTCGCGCCCGCCAGGTCGTCGCCTGTTACTGCCCTTCGTGGCTCCTCATCGCCGCGTCGATCTTCGCCTTGACCGCAGCGAGATTGAAGGAGGCGGGCGACTGCATCGGCGGGTAATTGATGGCTGTTTCCGCCAGCGCCCCTACGTATTGCTGGACTTGGACGAAGCGCCAGAACTCCCGCGCCATAAAGTCGTTCATGTAGCCACCACCTAGATCGTTGAGTGTCTCTCCTCGCACCGAAGGAGTTCGCTCGAACGGGTCCTGGCGCAGGTTGACGATCGTCGGCATGTCGGTTGTAACCTTTTCGCCCGTCCAGCCATAAGGCTGCTGGATAAACTGAAACTTGAAGTCATCGATGCGGATGGCGCCCAGATTTGCCTCGGCGAAGTAGAAAACCTCATGACGCTTCGAGGGTCCGTTGCCGGTGAGCAGATCCGTCTGGTTATAGCCGTCCAGATGGTTCTTGTAGGTTCGGCCGTTGAGCGTCACACCGTCCAGCAATTGCTGTGTGATGTTCGGGTTGCCCGCCGCGGCAACGAGCGTCGGGAACCAGTCGAGGCCGGAGAAGATGCCGTTCTCGACCGATCCCGGCTTGATCTTGCCGGGCCACCGAATGATCGCCGGCACGCGGAAGCCGCCTTCGTACGAAGTGCCCTTGGTGGCGCGGAATGGCGTCATGCCGCCATCCGGCCAAGTGAAGACCTCGGCGCCGTTGTCGGTAGTGAAGACAACGATGGTGTTTTCGGTGACGCCGATGTCGTCCATGTGCTTGAGCAAATCGCCGATATCGTCGTCCATTTGCGCCATGCCGGCCTCTTCCAGGCCGAAATTGCTCTGGGGATTCATCTTCGCCTGGTACTTCTTCGCCAGATAGGTGAAGACGTGCATGCGCGTGGTGTTGTGCCAGATGAAAAACGGTTTGCCGGCCTGCTTGGCCTGATCCATGAAGCGCTTCGTGTTATCGACCAGGACTTCGTCGAACGTCTCCATGTCGTATTTGGCGTCGCGGCCTTTCTGCCAATACTGGTGATCGCCGGACATATCCTTGAACGGCTTCAGCGGACCCTCATCGATGATCCTCTGCTTGCCGACCCTGCCCCAGCGCGGCATGTCGGTCGAATCGTCGTTATCGGTAGCGTAGGAATGCACCAGATTGCGCGGGCCGTATTTATCGATCCAGTCCTGCGGATAGTCGAACCAGTACGGATCGGACATCGCGTCGAGATGGTATAGGTAACCGAAAAACTCATCGAAGCCGTGCAGCGTCGGCAGGTACTTGTTCTTGTCGCCGAGGTGGTTCTTGCCAAACTGTCCCGTCGCGTAGCCAAGCGCCTTGAGCGCCGTCGCAATCGTGCACGCCTGATCGGGCATGCCGACATCGGCGCCAGCCTGGCCGACGGTCGTCAGACCGGTGCGCAGCGGGATTTCTCCGGTGATGAAGTTGGCGCGGCCGGCGGTACAGCTTGCTTCGGCATAGTAGTCGGTGAACCGCATGCCCCCGGCAGCAAGCTTGTCCAGGTTCGGCGTCTTGCCCGACATGATACCTTGGTGATAGGCGCCGATGTTGAACCAGCCGACATCGTCGCCCATGATGACGAGGATATTCGGCTTGCCTGACGGAGCCGATTGCTGCGCTTGCGCGAGCGCCTTTTGCACACCTGCTGCCGTACCCAAAGCGGATGCGGCAGCCAGCGTCGTGCTGGCCAACAATATATTGCGGCGATTGAGAGTACCGTTCTTTATATTTGAGCGGTTTCCCTTATTTCGGTTGGACATTCTGCGCTCCCTGTTCTGACCACGCAGCGAAAGCCGACGTGGCTCGTCGATGTATCCACCGCTTCCGCGTGGCGCGCGGCCGGGCGATAGCGGCGGCAGTAATTCGGCGCGCACAGATGCGAGCCGCCTTTGATGACTCTGCGGGGAATTTTGATCCGCGGTTGGCACGGGTCGTAGCTGTCCGCTTCGCCGCCGCCGCGCGGATTTTCCGGAATGCAGCACGCCTTCGGCGCGTCGGCTTCGTGTTTTTGCGACCACCAGTCGGCCGTCCATTCCCAGACGTTGCCGATCATGTCGTAGACGCCGTAGCCGTTGGGCGGGAACGCCAGCACCGGTGAGGTGCGCTCGAAGCCGTCGCTGCAAAGATTTTCGTTGGGGAAATTGCCCTGCCAGGTGTTGGCGCGGTGCTGGCCGCCGGGCTTGAACTCATCGCCCCAAGCGAACTCGGCGCCGTCGAGGCCGCCGCGCGCCGCATATTCCCATTCCGCCTCACTCGGCAGCTCCTTGCCGGCCCACTCGGCGTAAGCGAGCGCGTCTGCATAGGCGACATGCACGACCGGATGATTATCGAGCGCGTTGATGTTGCTCTTTGGGCCGTAGGGATGGCGCCAGTCCGCCCCCTTGAGAAATCGCCACCACTCGCCCCAGTTTTTCAGATCGACCGGACGCCCCGGCGGCGTGAACACCAGCGAGCCGGCGTACAGCATGTGCGGCAGCGCGCCGGGATAGTTTTTAGGATCGGGTGGGATTTCGGCCAAGGTCTTGTGACCGGTGGCGCGGACGAAGTCCTTGAATTGCCGGTTGGTCACCGGCGTGCGGTCGATCCAGAAGCCGTTGACCGTGGCGCGATGAACCGGTGCCTCTTCGGGATAATGCTTGTCCGATCCCATGCGGAACGTGCCGCCCGGAATCCAGATCATGTTCGGATGGGTCGCGCCCTCCGATCGCCGCGCGCCGTCCGTAACTGCAACGTCGCCCATAGCCTGACTCGTGCCGAAGCGAGTTCAACCCTCAGGATCGTCGCGCCAAGTCTCGTTCAGAAATACGAACTCCTTATTGCGAAAATCGATAACTATCTCTGCGTTTGTTCGGCGCAACGATCAGCGCTTGAGATTTTCCGGCCGCCTAGCGGCAGCCACACGCCCGCAAGTTCACGCTCCGTAGACTATCAGCCGCGCGTGGCACAACGCATAACGAACTCGTGATAGAACTTGCTGCGCAGCATCTAGCACTATTTTCAGTTGACGCTGGTAACTATTACCCACAAATTCAATCAATTCAGACTCTTATGCTGCCGATGTTGTCGACAAAGCACGGCTCTCGCGATTCGTGCAGCGCTATACCGCTTTGGCGACCTGACGGATGGCCGAGCGCCGCCGACTCAACTAAGCTTATCTGACGGAGTTTTGCTTCAGGGAGAAAACGAGCCAGAAGTCACGGGGGGCCATCATGCGATCAAGTCGCTGCGTTGTGCGCTGCATCGCCGTCGCGTTGTCTCGGCGATCGTCCGGTCGAATGCCTGCTGCACGGTCGCTAGTATCGCCCCTTGTTGCCGTCACGCTCGCCGCTGTCATCACAGCGACGCCGCGTGTTTCCTTCGCCGACGAGAACGGCGTCAGCTTCTGGGTACCGGGTTTTTTCGGCAGCATGGCGGCAACCCCCCAACAGCCCGGCTGGTCGTTTGCGGGGATCAACTATTACACAAACGTGTCGGCGAGCGGCAACGCCGCCGTGTCCAAAGAAATCACGATCGGCCAATTCAACCCCGCGCTCAACGCCAGCATCAATGCGAATGTCAGCGCCCGGGCTGACATCGGCTTTTTCGCGCCGACCTACGTGTTCGCAACGCCGTTCCTCGGCGGCCAGGCGTCCGTCAGCCTGCTTGCCGCCTACGGACAAAATAGCACCGCACTGAATGGAACGATCGCCGGAACGATCGGACCTATCCCCTTCACCAGGACGGTCGCTCTCAGTCAAACGACCGACGGCCTCGGCGATCTGGTTCCACAATTCGCGGTGCGCTGGAATGCCGGCGTCAACAATTACATGGCCTATATAACGGGCGACATCCCGGTCGGCCTCTACCATTCGAGCAATCTTGCCAACCTGGGCATCGGCCACGGCGCCATCGACGGCGGCGTCGGTTACACCTATTTCGACCCGAAGGCGGGCAACGAATTCTCGGCGACGGTCGGCCTCACCGGCAATTTCGAAAATACCTCCACCGGATACACCAACGGCATCGACGCACATCTCGATCTGGGCGCGTCGAAGTTTCTGACCAAACAGCTTCAGGTCGGTCTCGTCGGCTATGTGTACGACCAGCTCACGCCGGACAGCGGCTGCGCGCCGGTGCTGTGCCCATTCGAGTCGCGGGTGCTCGGCATCGGGCCGCAGGTCGGCTACCTGTTTCCGGTCGGCGACATGCAGGGTTATCTGAACCTGAAAGGCTACAAGGAATTCGACAATTTCGACCGGCCGGACGGCTACAATGTGTGGCTTACCTTCGTGCTGTCACCGAAGGCGCCAGAAGCCGCCTCGCCGCCCCTCGTCACCAAGGCGCACTGAGAGCCGTTCTCCCCGCCGTCAGACCTGTTGCCCTTCGCTCAGCGGAATGTCGCGCATTGTGCTCGGCGCAAACAGGTCCTCGATTTTGAGCCGGCGCGGGGTCAGTCCGTGCTCATGCGAGTATTGCAGCAGCGCCTCGATCGACGCGCGGTTCGCCTCGATGCCGTACGGATACCAGTCCTTGCCAATGATCGACTGCTCTTCCTCGATCAAGGGCTGCAGCCAGGCGAACGACGCCTTGGGCGAGCCGGTCTCGCTGACCAGATGCAGCGCATTGTCCTTGGCGCGGCATAGCGCCTTGTAGAGGCTCATCGCCAGCCACGGATCGCGATCATACACCTCGCGGCGGATCACCACGGTGTGCATGATCGGATAGATCTTGGTGCGGCGATAATAGTCCTGCTCCAGCTCGCGATAATTCGGAAACAGCCGCTTCACGTTTGCCGCGCCGCGGCGGAACGACAGCGGATTGTTGGCCGTCATCAGAAAATCAAGTTCGCCGCGTTCGAGCAGATCGCCCAGCTCGGCGCCGGCGGGCGCTTGGGTCAGCCGCACATCGGCAGGCAGTTTGTGACCGAGCCGGTCGGCGCGGCCCTGCACCCAGGCGACGTCACTCGGCTTGACGCCGTATTCATGGTGCAAGAGCCCGCGCATATAGACCGCGGCCGTCATGCTGTATTCCGGCACACCGCCGCGCTTGCCTTTCAGATCGGCCGGGCTGGAAATTCCCTTTTGCGTGTTGACGAAGAAATAGCCGTGGCGAAAAACCCGCGACGGGAATACCGGAATGGCGATGAACGGAGACTGTCCGCTTCCGACCAGCGTCGCATAGTTCGACAGCGACATTTCCGAGGCGTCGAATTCTTTATATTGCAACATGCGCCAGAAGATTTCGGCGGGCTGCAGCGTCACATACGTGAGCTCAACGCCGTCCGGCTTGATCGAGCCGTCGCGCAACGCCTGCGTCCGGTCATAAGGTCCGCAGGCAAAGCTCAAGCGCAGATCGGCCATCGCTCTCTCCATCATTGGGTGATTGCATTCAGGTATCGGCAAATTTCCGCGGCCCGGCCACCCCGTCAAGCGCTGGCCTGCACTGCGTCAACGAGCGGGCCGGGCTTGCCTGATTCCGCCTCGCGCAGCCATGCCTGCGGTGCTAGGGGTACCGCCACACGGGACGTACTTTCATGACTGACAAATCGACCGGAAAAACCCTGCAAGGCGTGATCGCGGCGATCGCCACGGCGGTCGGCGACAACGGCGAGCCGGATAGCGCGCGCTCGGTCGCGCTGGCGCGATACCTCCTCGGCAACGGCTGTGACGGGCTGAACGTGCTTGGCACCACCGGCGAGGCGACCTCGTTCTCGCTCGACCAACGCAAGCGCGTGATGAGCGCCTACGCGGCCAGCGGACTGCCGCTCGACCGCATGATGGTCGGGACCGGCGCCGCGGCGACCGCCGACGCCATCGCGCTCGCCCGCCACGCCGCTGAACTAGGATTTGCCGGCGCACTGGTGCTGCCGCCGTTCTATTATAAAGGCGTGCCTGACGACGGGCTCGTCGCCTATCTGGACGCGATCGTCGCCGCCACGGCGTCGCAACCGATCGCGATCTATCTCTACCATTATCCGGCGCTGTCCGGCCTGCCATGGCACGTCGCCCTGATCCGGCGCCTGCTCGATACCTTCGGCGAGCGCATCGTGGGCTTGAAGGATTCTTCGGGCGACATGGATTTTGCCGGCGCGGCTGCGGCCATCACGCCGCGCTTTGCGGTATTTCCCTCCACCGAAGCGGCGCTGCCGCAGGCTCGGTCCGGAGGACCTTTTGCCGGCTGCATTTCGGCGACCGCCAACCTCAATTCCGATCTGTGCGCTCGCGCCTATCGATCCGGCGATGCCACGGCGCTCGCCGAAGCGGTGGCGATCCGCAAGCTGTTCGACGGCAAGGCCTTGGTGCCGGGCGTCAAGGCGCTGCTCGCCCACATCCATGGCGAGCCGCAATGGGCCCGGGTGGCGCCGCCACTGGCCGGCTTTCCGGCCGGCGACCGGGCGGCCGTAACGGGCGGCTACGACGCGGTCCGCGCTAAGCGCGTCGCCTGAAGCCCGGCTAGGCCGTCACATCCGCGCCAGGCGATCGGGCGCCGTTGACGGCCCGGCGCTCCGTCCGTATAAGCGCCGCGCATGGCCGGAAAGCAGTTCGCTTGCCGCAGCCGGGATTTTTCGCCCCCAAACCAGAAGTTCGACCCATATGGCCAATACGAAATCCGCCAAGAAGGCTGCGCGGCAAATCGCGCGACGCACCGTCATCAATAAGGGGCGCCGGACGCGGGTACGAAGCGCCGTCCGCAAGGTCGAGGAGGCGATTTCCTCGGGCGACCGCACTGCGGCACTCGCCGCGATGGCCGCGGCCGAGCCCGCCATCATCCGCGGTGCGCAGAAGGGTATCGTTCATCGCAACGCCGCGCGCCGTAAAGTGTCGCGTCTCGCGCACAGCATCGCCAAGTTGGGCAAATAAGCCTAAGCAAGACGAAGTACGACGAAGCCCGCCGCTTTTCCGGCGCGGCCTTCACCGCTGCCTCCCGCCGCAGACCGCATCTTTTACCGACCCCGGCGCTCGCCCAGGAGCGCCGCTGGCGGCGCAAGTTTTGTTGCGCTCTTGCAACACGTCCATAAAATTGCACCGCACGATCGCTCCCGTCGCCGCTTTGGCGCGCTGGAAGGGCGATTCACCGGCCGCGGCCACGCCGGAATCGCATTTTTGTGCGGTTTGATGCGCACTTTTCGCACTTCGGCAGACGGGTGGGTCTTCGGGATGTACACAAGAATCTTTGCTGGAAGAATGGGTTAGCTGGCACGCGTCCGGCGGGACCTTGAGTCGGTGGCCGGGGCGGCAGACGCTGGTTTATTTGATTCTGAATCGTCTTGCAGATGACATCCGACCGTTACCGCACTGTAATTTGCCTGTAACGTCAATATTTTGCGTCAACTGCTCAATGCGGTATCAGCGCCACGGAGCTAACAAGACCGATTTCAGAAAAATATTCGCCGTTGCAGCGGCTCCGCACGATGGTTAACGTTCCTGCACACTTTCGGTTCTCGAAAGCCCTCACAGTTCGGTTGCACGTAACACTCATGAAGGAATGAGACGGGGAATGTCTGTCTTCAATGCCGGGCGATTCTGCGTCATCTTACTTCGTGTGTCCACGCCAAGCAGCCAAGGGCTTTCGCAGCGGGAGGAAATGCAGACGTGGCAACGGCCTGACGGCGCATAAAAGACACTGGTCGACGCGCCTTCGGAAAATGTCATTCGGGACCATCGAAACTGGGAGCGATGGAGAGGTGGGGCAATGCTGACGGCAATCCTTGTTCTCGAACTAACAACGACAATAACGTGCCCTGACTGTTCGTGTGCGCTTGTGCGGCCTGTTGCGTTGCGCCACGCTCCCGGCGTTACCGCGAGACCGAGCGGATAGCACGCCCGCCTCCTGCCGTCCGACTGCGGCAGTCGACTGCGGCGGTCTTCGGCTCTCTTACTTCACAACATCCGTTAGTCAGTGCGTTGCGTCCCCCGGTAACGGACAGGGCGGGTTACGCCCTTGCCTCACTGTGCGATTGATCCATGCTCCAACAAATGCAGCACACCGACATGACCCCCAATCACGAGCTTTGGCAGCGCATCAAACAACACTTGCGAGTCGAACTGGGTGAAGACGTTTTCACCAGCTGGTTTGGCCGCATGGAATTCGAAGCGGTTGACGGCAGCGCGGTGCGGCTGTCCGTACCAACGCGCTTCCTGCGCAAATGGATTCAGTCGCACTATGCCGACCGCGTCCTGGCGCAGTGGCAGGTCGAGCTGTCGGACATCACCCGCCTCGAGCTGAGCGTCCGCTCCGCCACCGTCCGCCCGCCGGCCGCGAAGGTGAAACTGGCCGAACCGCAGGTGCTGCCGCGCGAGGCGCGCGAAGCCCCTCACATGAACGGCGAGCTGCGCCCCAGCGTGCCGTATCTATCAGTCCATGATGCGCTTGGCGGCTCACCGCTCGATCCGCGTCTCACCTTCGAGACGTTCGTCGTCGGCCGCTCGAATACGCTGGCGCATGCCGCGGCCAAGCAGATCGCGATCAGCCGGCGCGGCGACGCGCTGATGTTCAATCCGCTCTACATCCACGCCGGCGTCGGACTCGGCAAAACACATTTGCTGCAGGCCATCACCTGGGCGGGCAATAGCGGCGACCGCAAGGTGCTGTATCTCACCGCCGAGCGTTTCATGTACGGCTTCGTCTCGGCGCTCAAAAGCCAGACAACGCTTGCCTTCAAGGAGGCGCTGCGCACCATCGACGTTCTGGTGATCGACGACCTGCAGTTCCTGCAGGGCCGTTCGACCCAGCACGAGTTCTGCCACACCATCAATGCGCTTATCGACGCTGGACGGCAGGTGGTGATCGCCAGCGACAGGCCACCCGCGGACCTCGAAAGCCTCGACGACCGGGTGCGTTCGCGGCTCGCTGGCGGCCTCGTCGTCGAAATCGGCTCGCTCGGCGAGGAGTTGCGCCTGGAAATCCTCAAGAGCCGCGTCGCCGCCGCGCGCCTGTATCATCCCGGCTTCGAAGTGCCGGCGCCGGTGTTGGCCTTCATCGCCAAGTCGGTGACGCATAACGGCCGGGACCTGGAAGGCGCCGTCAACCGGCTCCTGGCGCACAACAAGCTAACCGGCCAGGCGGTCACGCTGGAAATGGCCGAGCGCGAAATGCGCGACCTGATCCGGCCGGCCGAACCGAAGCGCGTGCGCATCGAAGACATTCAGCGCGTCGTGGCGCGCCAATACAATGTCAGCCGCTCGGACCTGCTGTCGTCGCGGCGTACCGCCAACGTGGTGCGCCCGCGGCAAGTGGCGATGTATCTGTCCAAGATCCTTACCCTTCGATCGCTGCCGGAGATCGGCCGCAGATTCGGTGGCCGCGATCACACCACCGTCCTGCATGCGGTGCGCAAGATCGAGGCCCTGACCGGTAACGATGCCGCCTTCGCCGAAGAGATCGAAGTGCTCAAGCGCCAGCTCCAGGATTAGGAGCAGCCCCGGGGCGCTACCGCGGCCGCTGGCGCGGCCCGGCACAGTTAAAATCCAGGGAAAACGGGGAATGAGGCCGGCTTGGGCTTGCCGTAACCGGCTATCCGCGCCACTTTCAATTGCGGGATGGTGTTACGAACACGGTCATCTCGCTGGAGCGGACGGGTTGCGCGATGAAAGTCACCGTAGAGCGGTCCGAGTTGCTGAAGTCGCTGGGTCACGTGCATCGCGTGGTCGAACGCCGTAATACCATTCCGATCCTGGCCAACGTGCTCATTCGCGCCGACCGCGCCAAGCTCAGCATGAAGGCGACCGACCTCGATGTCGAAGTGACCGACTCGGTCGCCGCCGAGGTCGGGCCGGCCGGCTCGACCACGGTTCCGGCGCACATGTTTTTCGACATTGTGCGCAAGCTGCCCGAAGGTTCGCAGGTCGTGCTGGAATCGTCCGGTGAGCGCGCCGCGCTCGCGATCCGCGCCGGCCGCTCGCGCTTCACGCTGCAGACCCTGCCGGAAAGTGACTTTCCGGATCTGGCGCCGGGCGAGATGACACACAAGTTCACCCTCAAGGCCGCCGACCTCAAGCGGCTGATCGACAAGACCCAGTTCGCCATCTCGACCGAGGAAACCCGCTACTACCTCAACGGCATCTATCTGCACGCCGCCGGCGCCGCGAAGGCGCAAACGTTGCGGGCGGTCGCGACCGATGGCCACCGCCTGGCGCAGATGGAGCTCGATCTGCCGAACGGCGCCGAGGGCATGCCGGGCATCATCGTGCCGCGCAAGACGGTCAGCGAGGTGCAGCGGCTTCTCGAAGACAGCGAGGCCGAAGTTCTGATCGAACTGTCGCCCGGAAAAATCCGGTTCACGGTCGGCGACGTGGTGCTGACCTCGAAGCTGATCGACGGCACGTTCCCGGATTACGGACGTGTCATTCCGGTCGGCAACGACAAGGAACTGGTGGTCGACAAGAAGGAATTCGAGGCCGCGGTCGACCGCGTCTCGACGGTGTCGAGCGAACGCGGCCGCGCCGTCAAGCTGTCGGTCACCGGCGGCAAGCTGTCACTGTCCGTGACCAACCCGGACTCCGGCAGCGCCAACGAGGAACTCGAAGTCGAATACGAATCCGATCCAATCGATATCGGCTTCAACTCGCGCTATCTGCTCGACATCGCCGCCCAGATCGAAGGCGACGCGGCGGTTCTCATGCTCGCCGATCCCGGCTCGCCGACGCTCATTCAAGACAAAGAGTCGAAAGGCGCACTCTACGTTCTGATGCCGATGCGGGTGTGACAGAGATCGGATATCAGGTGTCAGGGATCAGCCAACCTGATACTCGATCCCCGATACCTGATCCCTGATGATCCTGAAACTCACGCTGACCAATTTCCGCAACTACCACGCTGCCTCGCTCGAGGTCGGCGCCAACACCGTGGTGCTGGTCGGACCGAACGGCGCCGGCAAGACCAATCTGATCGAGGCGATCTCGTTGCTCGCGCCGGGACGCGGCCTGCGCCGCGCGACGCTCGACGAGGTTGCGTTCAGCGAGGGCGATGGTTCCTGGGCGGTCGCGGCCGAAATCGAGGGCGCGCTCGGGCTGGCCACGCTCGGCACCGGCATCGAGCGGCCGCTCGGGGAAGACACCCCATCGGCGCGCAAATTCCGCATCGACCGCGAGCCGGCGACGTCGGCCACGGCGTTCGCCGATCATCTGCGCGTGGTCTGGCTGGTGCCGGCGATGGATGGTCTGTTTGCCGGCGCACCGGCGGAACGCCGGCGCTTTTTCGATCGCATGGCGCTTGCGGTCGACGTCGAACACGGCAGCCGGATCAACGCGCTGGAGCGGGCGCTGCGCTCACGCAACCGGCTGCTGGAGGACCCGCGCCCCGATCCGCACTGGCTCGATGCCGTGGAGCATGAAACCGCCGAGCTTGCGGTCGCGGTTGCCGGTCTGCGGGTCGAAACGGTACGGCGCCTCGACGCGGTGCTCAAAAGCCGCGAGCAAGCAGCCTTTCCGCCGGCCGAGATTGCGCTCGATGGCTGGATGGAAAAATTGATCCCCGCGCATCCTGCCGGCGAGATCGAGGAGCGTTACCGCGTCGTGCTGCGCGACAATCGCGCCCGTGATGCCGCCGCCGGACGGACGCTCGACGGCCCACATCTGACCGATCTCGCGGTGAGCTACGCCGCCAAAGGTATCGCCGCCGCCGATGCTTCCACCGGCGAACAGAAAGCGCTGCTGATCGGCCTGGTGCTCGCGCATGCACGACTGATTGCCGAGATGACGGGCTTCGCACCGGTGCTGCTGCTCGACGAAGTAGTGGCGCATCTCGATCCGTCGCGGCGCGACGCGCTGCAAGCGGAGCTCACGGCGCTCGGCACCCAGGTCTGGATGACCGGCGCCGACCCGGCGCTGTTCGCCGAGATTTCGAAGGATGCGGAGTTCGTCGAAGTCCAGTCCGGCCGCCTCAGCGCGGCGCGAAACTGAGTGGCGGCCCAAAAGTTTCAGCAAATTTCGCGCAGTTTGGTGACTGCAAGGCAGATATCAGGCCCAGCAGTCCGGGAACCTGAGTACGAGCCAGCCCTTTAACAACAGACAGGCAAGAAACGCATTCGCGGTATCGAGGCCCAGAGGCGATGGTGGAACCGGAACCGGCAAGAGACGTGCTTTTCGCTCGACTCATGGAGTCGATCGGACAGTTGCACCAGGATCTCGACCGCGTGGAACTCTGGCTCGGCGCGCTCGATTGCTTCCAGACGCCAGTGCCAGATTATCAGCCGAGCGACCGGTATCTTTTGCCGGAGCGATCCGAGGTTGCGCGCCGCGGCTCATAGCCCGAAGACCGGCTTTTCCTCGGATGGCGTGGCGCCTTATTGCCCGTGCGCCCGCTCGCTTTTGAGCGCTATTTTTCTGCCTTTCACCGCACCAATTTCAGCCCCTTGATCAGGCCTTCCGAATGCTCCCGCGGGTAGCCGCCAAAAGGGCTCCCAATAGTCTTTTTTAGGCCGCCCAAAACCTTGAAAAATCACGATTTAACAATATCTTAATGGGCACCGATTTGACCTGTACGCAGGCTCTTTTTGGTGTACAAGAAAGGTTGATTCTCCAACCCCTTTTTGCCGCTCTCGAAAGCTCCTTGCATGGCTGAACTCGCCCGGAAGCCCGCAGCATCCGATCCTTCCGACTACGACGCGGAATCGATCAAGGTGCTCAAGGGGCTCGATGCCGTGCGCAAGCGGCCGGGCATGTATATCGGCGACACCGACGACGGCTCTGGCCTGCACCACATGGTCTACGAGGTCGTCGACAACGCGATCGACGAAGCGCTCGCCGGCTATGCCAAATCCGTCGTCGTCATACTCAATCCTGATGGCTCCTGCACCGTGCGCGATGACGGCCGCGGCATCCCGACCGACATCCACAAGGGTGAAGGCGTGTCCGCCGCCGAGGTCATCATGACCCAGCTCCATGCTGGCGGAAAATTTGACCAGAACTCCTACAAGGTGTCGGGCGGCCTGCATGGCGTCGGCGTCTCCGTGGTCAACGCGCTGTCGGAGTGGCTCAAGCTCACCATCTGGCGCGACGGCCACGAGAATTTCATGGAATTCCGCGGCGGCAACGCAGTAGCGCCGCTCGCCGTGGTCGGCGGCGGGCTCGACAAGCGCGGCACCGAGGTGACGTTCCTGCCGTCGAAGCAAACCTTCACGATGACCGAGTTCGACTTCGCCACGCTGGAGCACCGGCTGCGCGAACTCGCCTTCCTCAATTCCGGCGTCACCATTGTGCTCTCCGATATCCGCCACGCGGTCGAGAAGCGCGAGGAGTTGCACTACGAAGGTGGCGTCGAGGCGTTCGTCAAATATTTGGACCGCAACAAGACGCCACTCGTCGACGAGCCGATCGTGATGCAGGCCGATCGCGACGGCACCGGCGTCGACTGTGCGCTGTGGTGGAACGATGGCTACCACGAGACCGTGTTGTGCTTCACCAACAACATCCCGCAGCGCGACGGCGGCACGCATCTCGCCGGCTTCCGCGGCGCGCTGACCCGTCAGGTCGTCGCCTACGCCGATTCCAGCGGCGGCGCGCGCAAGGAGAAGGTCGCGCTGACCGGTGACGACTGCCGCGAAGGCCTCACCGCGGTGCTTTCGGTCAAAGTCGCCGACCCGAAATTCTCCTCGCAGACCAAGGACAAGCTCGTCTCCTCCGAGGTACGCCCGGTAGTCGAGGGCGTCATCAACGACATGCTCAAGGCCTGGTTCGAGGAGCATCCGGGCGAAGCGAAAATCATCGTCGGCAAGGTCATCCAGGCCGCCGCGGCCCGCGAAGCCGCCCGCAAGGCGCGCGAGATGACGCGCAAGAGCGCGCTTGGCATCACCTCGCTGCCCGGAAAGCTCGCCGACTGCCAGGAGCGCGACCCAGCCAAATCCGAACTGTTCATCGTCGAGGGCGATTCCGCCGGCGGCTCCGCCAAGCAGGGCCGCAACAGGGCATTCCAGGCCGTCCTGCCGCTGCGCGGAAAAATACTCAACGTCGAACGCGCCCGCATGGACAAGATGCTGTCGTCCGAGCAAATCGGCACGCTGATCACCGCGCTCGGCACCGGCATCGGCGCCGACGAATTCGCCATCGACAAGCTGCGCTACCACAAGGTCATCATCATGACCGACGCCGACGTCGACGGCGCCCATATCCGCACGCTGCTGCTGACGTTCTTCTATCGGCAGATGCGCGACATCATCGATGGCGGCTATCTCTACATCGCTCAGCCGCCGCTCTACAAAATCTCCCGCGGCAAGTCCGAGCAGTATCTGAAAGATGATGACTCGCTGGACGATTATCTGATCGACACCGGTCTGGAAGACACCACGCTGCGGCTGTCATCAGGCGAAGTGCGTGCCGGCGACGATCTGCGGCGCCTGATCGAGGAGGCACGCACCATCCGCAGGCTGCTCCACGGCCTGCACAGCCGCTATAACCGCAAGGTGATCGAGCAGGCCGCCATCGCCGGCGTGCTGCATCCGCGCGTCACCGGCGGCGCCGTGGCGGCCGCGCAGGCCGCGGCCTACATCGCCCGCCGCCTCGATGCACTCACCGACGAGACCGAACGCGGCTGGCAGGGCACGTTCAACGAACACGGTTTTACGTTCGAGCGCACCTTGCGCGGCGTCAAGGAAGTCGCGGTGATCGACCAGGCGCTGCTCGGCTCCGCCGACGCGCGCCGGCTCGACGAGTTCGCTCCGTCGCTGCAGCAGATCTATCCGCGCCCGACGCCGCCCGCGATCCTGCGAAGGAAGGACGAGGACACGCCGATCCACGGCCCGGTCGGGCTGTTCGAGGCCGTCACCGCCGCCGGCAAGAAGGGCGTGGCGCTGCAGCGCTACAAAGGCTTGGGCGAGATGAATCCGAGCCAGCTCTGGGAAACCACCCTCGACACCAACGCCCGCACGATGCTGCAGGTCAGCGTCAAGGAAATCGACGAGGCCAACACCATCTTCGACGAACTGATGGGCGACAAGGTCGAGCCCCGCCGCGAATTCATCGAGCGCAACGCGCTGTCGGCGAGAGTGGATGTGTAGGCAACGACCTCAGGCGCCGTTTCTGATCACGCCCCCCGGCGCAGGCTGAATCGTTCGACGCCGCAGCAAAACACCCGCCAATCCGAGCGGCATCGGCGCGTCCGTGCGGCGCCCGAAGAGTCCCGCGCTTGAAATTTGTTACGACGGACCCGGCGCGGCGATGAGCGGACTCGCCGGGCTGATCTGGGTGGCGGCGGCGATCGGCCCATTTGCAGCCGGCGGCGCGGCGCTCGGCGCAAAAGACGCCATCGCCTGTGCGAGCTGGGCGTTCGCCGGGGCCGATCCAGATGAAGCATCGGCGGCAATGCCCGCGACCGACCATTCCAGACCGACCTGCCCCATCGGCGCCGCCGATGTGATGGTGTTTTTGCTGATGTCGAAGAGTTCAAATGCGCCGGTATTGGTGTTGCGCATCAGCATGTCGCTTGTGCCGGCGCCGTTAATCGGGCCAAAGCCGACTACCGACCATTCCAGGCCGACTTGACCCACCGGCGCCGCCGAGGTGATCCGGTCGTTGCTGATGTCGTAAAGCTCGAACACGCCAGTATTGGTGTTCCGCATCAGCATGTCAGTCTCGTTGGCGTTACCTGAGAAATCCCCGAAGCCCGCCACCGACCATTCAAGCCCGACTTGTCCTACCGGCGCCGCCGAGGTGATCTGATTGTTTCTGATGTCGTAAAGCTCGAACGCGCCGGTATTACTGTTGCGCATCAGCATGTCGGTCTCGTTGGGCTGCGTCGAGAAATCACCGAAACCCGCGACCGACCATTCCAACCCGACCTGGCCCATCGGCGTTGCATTATAGATCGCGTTGTTCCTGATGTCGTAAAGCTCGAAGACGCCGGTATTGCCGTTGCGCATCAGCATGTCGGTCTCGCCCGCGCGAGAACTGAAATCGCCGAAGCCCGCTACCTGCCACTCCAAGCCGACCTGACCCAACGCGGCGGTGTTGGTGATGGTGTTGTTGCTGATGTCGTCGACCTGTAAGGCTCCGGTACTGCTGTTGCGCAACATCGCGTCGGAGGTGTCGGTGCTAAAGAAGCCGTCGAGACCTGCCACCTGCCAATTCGGAGCTGCATTGCCCAACGCGTACGCCGCCAGGATTGCGTTGTTGCCGAGATCGTAAATCTCGAGATTGCCGGTGGAGCTTTGCTCCGTGATCATGTCGGCCGTCGTTCCGGCCGGCAGGGACGGGTTCGTGAAAGTGATCGCGGTGTCGCCGTGGCCGTCGTTGCCGAGAGAGAAATTTGTCGAGACGTATTGACCGGAAAGGTTCAGCGTCCCGACTGTGGTGCCGTTGTCTGCCAGCGACAGCGTGCCGCCGGTATTGCCGCCGTTCTCCTGCCACACCGCCGACAGCGCCGAACTGAAGCCGAGGAACGCGAGGTCGATGCTGGCGTTCAGAGCAAAGCCGGCGATGCTGCCGCCAAGCTGATTTGTGCCGGTGTCGAACCGCAATGTAGCGGCGCCCGCGAAGCTAACCCCGCCCGCGAGCGAACCGCCGGTGCCGAGCTCAAGCGTCCCCGCACTGATTGTGGTTCCGCCACTATATGTATCCGTTGCCGTTATGATGACCGTGCCGCTGCCGAGCTGATCGAAGGCGCCGCCTCCCGAAATTGCAGAGCCGAGCATGACCGTGTCGGAACGATCGACCGAAAATGTTGCATTATCGAACAGGTCGCCGGCGATCGAACCCAAAGCGCCGCCGTTGCCGAGCTGCAAGGTGCCGCTCTCGACGAACGTGCCACCCGAATAGCTGTTTCCTCCTGTAAGCGTCAGCATACCCGCACCCACCTTTACGAATGAACCGCTGCCCGAGATGTTGCCGCCGAAGGTGGTGGAGTGTGCGGTGCCGGCGGCAAGGTTGCCCGCACCGAGCGTGATCGGGCCTCCCGTGCCGGAAAGGTCGCCGATTGTTTGATTGTTGCCGTTGAGATCGAAGGTGCCGCCGTTGACCGTGAGACTGCCGCTGCTCGCTAGACTGGCGCCAGTGCCGAGCCGCAAGGTGCCCACATCGACGGTCGTGTCTCCCGTGTAGGCCTGAGCGGCGTCGAAAACCGTCGTGCCGGTTCCGACTTGCACAAAGGAGCCCGCCCCGGAAATGGTGCCGGCCATGGTGTGGCTGCCGGAGTCGTCATCGAC
>Ga0208849_1000135_pt1 | contig 71474 bp, 78 predicted proteins | sample NGESurdeep072012_10_FD_184470 | JGI IMG/M metagenome (GOLD analysis project Ga0208849, IMG submission 184470) | Arctic peat soil microbial communities from Barrow, Alaska - NGEE Surface sample 53-3 deep-072012 (SPAdes) | ecosystem: Environmental > Terrestrial > Soil > Wetlands > Peat ...
GGGACCCCCACCGCTCCTAACGACGATGGGAGGCGCCAAGGCGCGGGGGAGTCAGGCCTCCCCCGCGGGACCCCCACCGCTCCTAGCGACAATGGGAGGCGCCTGGAAGAAGCGCGATTTGGTGACGGCCGGAGTAAATCCGGCCTTCAAGCCACCTGCTGATTTTTTTTTGGAGTTACTTCACTGCCAAGCAGGTGACGGTCTTGAACACTCCGTCGATTTTTTGGATCTTGTCGACGATGAGCGATCCGATCGAGTTCACGTCAGGGGCTTCGCAGACGGCGATCACGTCGTACTCGCCCGTGATCGCGTCGGCAGCGGTGATCCCGCCGACCCCCTCCATCTTCTTGGCGACTTCAAGCGCGCGTCCGGGCGATGCGTTGATCAGGACATAGGCCTTCATCCGTATACCCCCACCAGTTAGTTGGTTGCCTGGAACGTGGTCCCCAGCGTACACGCAGACCGTCGAGGTGCGGCCGGAGATGCCGACCGGATCTTTGGAGCCCATGCGGCCCGATCCGAATGTTAGGGGCCCTGTCCTGGCGTCGTCGCGCACTTTCAGTGCGCTCCTAGTCAGGCCACCCCTGCCTGCGGCTCGAGCCACCTGGATCTCCAAATCTCTCGGCCGGCCCTCCGGCTGCACCTCGAGGTCAGCGGGATTTCAAGGCGCGGATCATCACCTCGTCGGTGATGTTCGCCCCCGAGAGGATCACCACCACCCGCTCATTAGGGGACGGGCTGTAGTGATACAGCAGGGCAGCGAGGGCCGCCGCTCCAGACGGCTCCGCAAGCAGATGCTCCCATTCGAACATCAGGCGGATCGCGCGCAGCATCTCCTCGTCTTCGACGAGGATCACCTCATCCACATAGCGCTGCGCCAGCTCGAGCGTTAGCTTTCCGGGCGCGGAAGCAGCCAGGCCGTCAGCGATAGTGTTGACGCGATCGAGGGTTACGACCCGACCGGCCTCGAGGGATCTGTGCATCCCGTCTGCGCCGGTTGGCTCGACGCCAATCACACGTATCTTGGGCCGCTGCGACTTGAGATAAAGGGAGATGCCACCAATCAACCCGCCGCCGCCGATGGGCACGAGCACTGTGTCGAAGTCCTCGAGATCTCTCAACAGCTCGACGGCGATAGATCCCTGTCCGGCAATCACGTCGGGATCGTTAAACGCGTGGACGAAGGTGGCGCCGCCTTCCTCCTGGTGGCGCATCGCCTCGAGATAGGCGTCGTTGTAGTTCCGCCCGGCGAGCACTACCGTCGCACCCAACCTTCGGATCGCCTCGACTTTCAGCTGGTTGGCCGTCTCCGGGACGTAAACGGTCGCTGGGATCTTGAACACCGCCGCCGCATAGGCCACCCCCTGGCCGTGGTTGCCGGCCGAGGCGGTGATCACCCCAGCGCTGCCCTTCTCGGGATGCAGCCGCATCACCTTGGTGAGGGCCCCTCGGACCTTGAAAGCTCGTATCGGCTGGATCGACTCGATCTTTATGTGGACGTGGCAGCGCGCCTTGTCGGTGAACGCGCGCGAGTACTGGAGGGGGGTGGGGGAGAGATATGGGGCGAGGTCCCGAGCGGCCCGTTCGACCGAGCTCGGCGTCACGCTTGCGATCTCGGACCCGACTTCCCCCAACGCGCTATCAATGATATGAGAGGGAACCCAGATGGTTCCCTCTGCGCGCAAAGCGGCGTTGAGGATGGGCCTTACTGAATGCATCGAGCGTGCGGCTCCGCCGCAGGCTCTGCTCTCTTTCCGGTTATTGGATTAATCACGGATTGGGCGCCCCACGCCAATGGTTGGGAGGCCCGAAAGACAAAGTTATGGCCGGGGGGACCCCGGCCAACCCTGCGGCGCCAGTACATGATTTGAGCCATGGGCGACGATCTCGAAAGAATCGCTCCGCGGGAGAGCGCGCGGACCAAGGCGCGGGACAAGAAGTCGCAGCCACCCAAGGTGATCGCGGTGAACCCGGGCTTGAAGAAGCTCGCCCTGCACCTCGCAGACAAGCGAAAAAAGAAAACGAAAAAGCCCTAGAAGTCGGCCGGGACTATCGCTCGCTTGTGGGTGCCTGACCCCAGCAGCTTGTCGCCCTGGTGACACTCCACGTCGAAGTAGAGCTTGTTGCCCTTGACCTCGGTCAGCTTGCTGGTCGCGACCACAGTGGTGCCCGGCTTCGCCGGAGCGAGATGGCGGACGTGCACCTCATAGCCCACTGTGGTCTCGTCTTCTGGAAGCAGGCCAGCAAGCGCTTTGTGGCTGGCCCATTCCATCAGGCCGATCATCGCGGGGGTGGCGAAGGTGCCGTGCCCGCCCACGTGCTTGGTGATCAGCTCGCCCTCGACCACGCGTTCCACGCGCCCTTCGAGGCCTGGCCGAATACCGTCAGAGGTCGCCAACACTTAGATTGTCCTGGATGGCCGCACGCACCGTACGCAAGGCGATCTTCCCTGCTGCGGGCCTAGGGACACGATTCTTGCCGGTCACCAAGGCGCAGCCGAAAGAGATGCTGCCTCTCGTCGACAAGCCGACGATCCAGTACGGAGTCGAGGAGGCGATCGCCAGCGGCATCGAGCAGGTGATCATGGTCACCGGCGGCGGCAAGCGCGCGATCGTGGACCACTTCGACCGCTCGCTCGAGCTGGAGCACTACCTTCGAAAGCGGGGAAAGGACGACTTGCTCCGGATCCTCGCGGAGGTGGATCGCCTGAGCGACCTGGTGGACATCACGTACATCCAGCAGAAGGAGCCCCTTGGCCTCGGACACGCCGTCTGGACGGCGAGGCGGCTGGTCGAAGGGGAGGCATGTGCCGTCCTGCTCGCCGACGACGTGATCCTGGGCGGCAGCGACCCCTGCTTGAAGCAGCTCATCGACGCCCACCACAAGACCGGCGCTACGATCCTCGCGGTCAGGAGATTCCCGCGGAGCCAGATCGCACGCTATGGCGTGGTGGTCACCGATGGCGGCGCGGGTCCGTTGCACAAGGTCACCGACATGGTCGAAAAGCCGGAGCCTGGAACCGAGCCGTCAGACCTCGCGATCCTCGGCCGGTACGTCCTGACGCCTGCGGTCATGGCAGAGCTCGACAGGTCGGAACCAGGTGCCGGCACCGAGATCCAGCTCACGGACGCGATCAAAGGCACCCTGGGGAATCATCCGGTCGTCGCCATCGAGTTCGACGGCGACTATTACGACACCGGAACCGTCCCAGGTTACCTCCGGGCGAACCTGACCCTGGCCATGCGGCGAGAGGGTCTTCGGGAGGAGCTCGGGCCCCTGCTGAGGGAACTTCTCCAGGAGTGGCTGGCGGCCGAGGCGGCCCGGGAATCGTCCAACACGGGGCTATAATCGAACGACGCTCTATGAGCCGAATGCCCACCCGAGTGATTTACCTATGGCTGTATCAGGACGAAGAAGATTCGACGACGACAAAGTTGTCAAGTACGAGACCGCGGAGAAGGACTTCGAGGTTGAGGTTTCGCGCACCCTCCAAAAGTGGTGCGTCACGGTCTACCAGATGCCTGACAAGCAGATTCTGGTCCAGGACTTCTTTCCGGAGCGTTGGAAGGCGCTCGCGCGCGCGCAGGACTTCATTCGCCTTCTAAACCAGCGCAAGAAGAAGGAAGAGGAAGGCATCGCAGGCGCCGGCGAGGACGACTACTAAGACAGCCGCGCATGACGCCGTCCCGATGGCTGCCCTCGAGTCTCGCTAGAATTCACGGCTCGTGAGCTGGGCTTTCTTCAGGCGAGAGTGGGGGGCGGTGACGTTCGTTCTGACCGTCATCGTCGGCATGATCATCGTGCCCCTGGCTTTGTACTTTGCCAACGCGAGCCCCAAGGCGCTCGCGATACCCAACGTGCCGATCACCGCCAGCCCGGTCGCATGCGCGAGCCCCACGCCTTCGCCCAGCGCGACGCCTTCCAAGACCCCGACTCCGTCTCCGGCTACGAGTCCGACTCCTTCTCCGTCAGCCAACCCGACTCCTTGTCCGAGTGCGAGCCCGACTCCGTCTCCTGCCGCGAGCCCGACTCCGTCTCCGTCTCCGATCCCGACCAAGTCGCCATAGCAACGATTTGCCGCGGCCGGGTTGGCGGGTATTTCTATCCGGCCAGTTGCCACAGCAGTTGGTCGCCGTTGGGCTCCACGATGTCCGCCACGGGCATCGCGACCTCCCAGTTGGGCGCGCCTTCGGCGCTAACCCGCATCTCGATGACGTCGGAGAGCCGGAGGTGGGCGATGCTGGCGCAGTCTTTGAGGAAGGCGAACACCACCGGGCGCACGAGGTTGAGCACGTAATTCGCTGACACCTGCGCTCCGTCGGAGAGGGTTTGTCCAGCGAGGCTGCGGTCGCGAAACGCAAGGACGACCACCTCGTCGCTGAGCATCACCGGGTCGCTCCAGGCATAACCGCCCGCCTCCGCATTGCGAAGCAGCTGGAGGAGCTCGGCCAGGCGGCGCATCGGAGGCCGCGGCCCCTCGAAGAGGAGAGGAATGTCGCGCAGCGGCTCGTTGAGGTTCTGCGCCCGGTACTGGGCGGTGAACCCAAGGTCCGAGATCCCGGCAAACGGCGCAGGGACCTTGATCGTCATCTCACCGAGATGGGGGTTGCTGGATCGCATTCTGGAACGTGAACCCTTCATGCGCTATTAACGCACGAGGGCCCCTTTGCTGTCCCCAGATACTCTTGAGTCCTGATGCCGTTGACAGGTATTCGCGTGCTTGACCTGACCCGCTTGTTGCCCGGCCCTTTCTGCACCAGGCTCCTGGGCGACATGGGTGCCGACGTCGTCAAGGTCGAGGAGCCGAGCGGGGGCGACTACCTGCGCTGGACGCCACCCCTCATTGACGGCGAGAGCGTCCTCTTCAACGCAATCAACCGCAACAAGCGCAGCGTCACCTTGAACCTCAAGTCGCCGGCAGGCCGCGACCTCCTGCTGCGCCTGGCGGAGCACGCCGACGTGCTCGTTGAAGGCAACCGCCCCGGCGTCATGGCTCGGCTCGATGTCGGGTGGGACGTGCTCCATGCGCGCAACCCAAAGCTAGTCATGTGCTCGATCACCGGTTACGGGCAAGACGGCCCGTTCGCGTCGCGCGCCGGCCACGACCTCAACTACATGGCCACGGCGGGGGCCCTCGGGCTGAACGGCGCCCGTGGCGGCCCACCCATACCCCTGTCGGTGCAGGTGGCGGACATCGGCGGTGGTGGCCTCGAGCCCGCGGTCGCCATCCTAGGTGCGCTTGTCGATGTCGGCCGGGGAGGCCAAGGGCGGTGGATCGACGCCTCGATGCTGGATGGGGCGGTGAGCTGGCTCGCCCTTGTCCTGGCGGCGCATGGCGCCGGCGAGCCTGCAGGTCGAGGAGATCAGCGTCTGGGCGGCCGCCATCCGTGCTACCGGGTCTACACGTGCAAGGACGGCGGCTTCTACAGCGTTGGCGCCCTCGAGCCGAAGTTCTGGGCGACTCTATGCGATGCCATCGAGACGCCCGACCTCGTCGACCGGCAGTTTGCCGAAGGGGAGGAAGGTGCCCGTGCGCAGGAGGCCATGGAGTCGGTGTTCCTTTCGCGAACCCGCAAGGAATGGGAGCAGAAGCTGGCGGGTCTCGAGGTTTGTTGTGAGCCCGTCCTCGAGCTTGGTGAGGTGGCAACGCACCCGCAGGTCGTCGCGCGGGGTCTCATAACCTCGACGCCGAGCGGGGCCGAGGTCCGACCTGCGATTCCCCTACGGGCCGATTGGCGTCGATCCGGCGCGCCGAGCCTGGGCGAGCACACGGCCGAGATCCTGGCGGAGGTCGGTGTGGATGCGGCCCACCTTGCGAGCCTCAGGAAGGAAGGAGCCGTCTGAGCTCAGGCTCCCCTAAAGGTCTCCCACCACTTTGCAACCTGCGCGCGCGTCGCCTCTCTGCTGCCGCTGTTGTCGATCACATGCGAAGCGCGGTCGCGCTTCTCGTCGATCGGCATCTGGGCGGCGATCACCTGACGAGCTCGGTCGAGTGAGAACCCGCGCCCGCTAACGAGCCGCTCGACCTGCACCTGTGGCGGAACCCAGACGAGGACGACCGTCGGAAACAGCGCCTCGAGCTTGTTCTCAAACAGCAGGGGAACATCCTGAACCACCACGTCAGCGCCTCGTGCCAACGCTTCAGAGGTCCTCAAGGCCATCCATTCGCGCACAAGTGGGTGCACTATCGCATTCAGCCGGCGTCGTGCATCGGCGTCTTCAAAGACGAGCTCGCCCAGGGCCTTCCTGTCGATTCGGCCGTCACGAACATACTTGTCGCCAAAGTCCCGAACCACTGCCTCGAACCCGGGAGTCCCCGGCTCGTAGACAGCGTGGCTGGCCTCGTCGGCATCGACGACCTCAGCCCCCAGCTCACGCAGGATGGCTGCCACCGCCGATTTCCCAGAACCTACGCCACCTGTGAGTCCAACGAGCTTCACCCTTACGATGTTGCATCAATGGCCGATGACGAGAAGTTTGATGCGGTGGTTGTCGGCGCCGGCCCTGCCGGAACGGCCGCGGCGTACACCATGGCCAAGGCGGGGCTGCAGGTTGCCCTGCTCGAGCGCGGTTCGAAGCCGGGCTCTAAGAACGTCATGGGCGGCATCCTCTACAACCACTACCTCCAGGAGATCGTAGGAGACAGCTGGAAGGAGGCCCCGCTCGAGCGCCCGATCATCGAGGAACGCCGCTGGCTGATGACGCCGGAAGCCACCATCGGCATCGACTACAAGAACCTGCGCAACCGTGAGCACCCGCATTCGTACAGTGTCTTGCGCGCCAGGTTCGACGCGTGGTTCGCCGAGCAGGCTGAGAAGGCGGGCGCAGTGGTCGTCCCGGAAACCGTGGTCGAGAGGCTGATCGTCAAAAACGGCCGCGTCGTCGGTGTCGGCACCGGGCGGGGCGATGACGTTTACGCCGACGTGGTGATCGTCTGTGAGGGCATCGGCCTCGGCACCGGGCTGCTGGAGAAGACGCTCATCAACGGCAAGCCTTTGCGCCGCAAGCTGCGACCCAATGAGGTCGCGATGGCGGTCAAGGAGATCATGCAGCTGGACTCGGGCCTGATCGAAGAGCGATTCAACTGCGAACCGGGCGAGGGATGCACCATCGAGTGCTTCGGCGACTCGACGATGGGCATGTCCGGGTTCATGTTCATCTACACCAACAAGGACACCCTGTCTGTGGGTGGCGGCGCTCTGCTCAGCGAATTCAACGCGACGCTGCGGGGCCCCAACGATTTGCTCGAGCACTTCAAGAAGCATCCTGCGGTCAAACCACTGCTACGCGGCGCGGAGACTGTCGAATACCTGGCCCACCTGATCCCTGAGGGGGGACATCGCGGGATCCCAAAGGTCTATGGACCCGGCTACCTGGTGTGCGGCGACGCCGCGATGCTGTCGAACCCCGTCCATCGCGAAGGCTCAAACCTGGCGATGGTCTCGGGCAAGCTGGCAGGTGAAACGGTGATCCACGCAAAAGAGGCGGGAGACTACTCGGGGCGAAGGCTCTCGGAGTACAAGGGCAAGCTCGACCACTCGTGGATCATGGCCGACATGCGCAAGTACGACGGGGCCGTTCCATTGCTCGAGCACAACCCGCAGATGCTCACCAAGTACCCGAAGGTGGCGGACCAGGCGCTCGATGAGTTCTTCAGGGTGGACGGCGTGTCGAAGTGGCAGAAGCAATCGAACATCCTGAAGATGGTCCGCAAGGAAGGGATGTTCAGGATGGGCTGGGACACGCTGAAAGCCCTCTGGACCATGAAATAGGAAGCGGGCGTTAGCCGACACCCACGGGAGTTCAGGCCTTCGCGACTGCGATGCGCACAGTGTGGTACCCGCCGGCGCCGTTGGGGTAGCTGGCCGCGATCGCGGAGCTTTGCAGGGCTCCGTCCTTGTCGGTGGCCCTCACCCGCAGCTCGTAAGCGCCTTCAGAAGCAGGAGTCCATTCCGCCTGCCAGATCACCCAGGTCAACGGCGACAGCGGCGGCTTGAAGGGCGCTTCGGTCCAGGTCCGACCCGCGTCCGTGCTGTACTCGACCTTGGCGATGCCGCGAGTTCCCGCAAAAGCCACACCGGCGAGCAATACCGGCCCGACCCTGACGATGTCTCCTTCGCGCGGCTCGTCAAAGCGCGCTGTCGTCTTGACCACCGCGTTGTGGTCCCAACCCTGCTGCTCCCAGTAACCGCCGCTTTCATGGTCGACGACGTTGATCGAATCGAGCCATTTGGGCCCCTTCATCCCATAGTGCCCTGGGATCAACATGCGTGCGGGAAAACCGTGCGCCTCGGGCAGCGGCGCGCCGTCCAGCTCGTACGCGACGACGATCTCGGGCGCTCCCTGGACGAGGCTCATGGGCAAGCTCTCCACATAGCCGTCGCGGGCCTTGAATGCGACCCACGTCCCCGCGGCCTGCGGGCCGGCCATGGCGAGCAGGTCGCGCAGGCTCACGCCGGCAAAGCCGCCGGTGCTTATCTGCGGCCCGCCGACGTTGTTGCTGATGCACTCGAGGGTCACGTACTCAGTGGCCTTCGGCAAGCCTCGAAGGTCGGACAGAGACAGGGTCAGAGGTTTGTCGACCATGCCACCGACCCCCAGGCTCCATCCGCCGGCCGGGATGGATGGGTCGCCGCCGATATTCTTGGAGACGACGTAGAAGTCCTGGACCGGTGTGATCTCCGGGGAGATGCCGGCCACGCCCGAGCCAGGCGCATTGAAGATCGCGTCGTACCAGCCTGGCAGGAGGCGGAACGCCAGCACGCCAAGGCTTACCGCGCCGATCGTCATCGGGAGCACGCCAAGGAGGCGCCTGCGCCCAATGTCGGTAGCCGAGCCCGGGGCGGCAGGATCCCCACCCAGCTCCAGCACCACGCCATAGATCGCGAACAGGGCAGCCCAGATCAGCGGAGTCGTAATACTGTCCGCGAGCCCGAGAAAGCCGCTGCCCGAGATGGGCAACAGAATCCCGACAACTACGACCCAGCCGACCGCAGCAAAAGCCAGGGCCGAATGTTGCGAATGCCAGATGCGGCTCGTCCAGCCCCAGGCCGCTCCCAGCACTCCAAGGCCAATCACCATGGCGACGATCAGCCCCACCTCCTCCACGACCTTGCCCGCGTGCTGAAGCGTGTCGATGAGAAATCCGAAAACGAACCCCGGCATCACAGCCAGGAGGGGCTCGTTCAGCAGCTGCGGGAGCGGTTTCAAGCCCAGCAAGAGGTTTGCCAGGTACATCAGGGTCACGAGCACAACGCCCGCGAGCACGCCCCATCCCATGCCGCGAAGTGCTGCCTGTCGGCCTCCTGCGGTGTTGCTCATGTCGACTGGTTTACCACCTGAAGATACTTCGGCGCCTTTCAATAACTCGCGTGCTAGCCGGTGGGCGGCCGTGGGCAATACAATCGGTTGACGCCCGTGCCCCCACCGATTGGCGCTGATGATCTGTACCGCTTCTGCTGGATCGACCACGTCCGTCTGAGCCCCGACGGCGAACGAGTTGCCTACCAGCTGAGCTCACCGGACGCAGAGTCGCGCCAGACCAGGAGCCGCATAGTGATCAGGCGCCTGCTGGACCGGGAGCCGGTCGACGCGACAGGCGCCGCCCGGCGGGATCACTCCCCTGAGTGGTCACCCGACGGCCGCAGGATCGTGTTCGTCAGCCGCCGAGGTGCGACCGATCAGGTTTTCGTGCTCGACGCCTCGATGGGCGGCGAAGCGAGGCAGCTCACCTCGATACCTGAGGGCGCATCGAGCCCGGCATGGTCGCCAGACGGCAAGAGTGTCGCCTTCATCGGCGTGGTGGTCTGCGATCCGGACGCAGTGGTGGATGATCCAAGGCCGCCTGACAGCAAGGAGCAATTACGACGATCGCCCGTGGTCAGGGTTGCGCGCCGCCTCGACTACAAGCATGACGGTCAAGGTTTCGTCGATGGGCGCAACCACCACCTGTTCGTGGTGCCTGCGCAAGGCGGCGAGGCCAAGCAGCTGACAAGCGGCGTCTGGGACGCCACGGGTTTTGACTGGTCGCCTGACAGCTCCAGGCTCGCAGTTACAGGAAACGCCGAGCCGGACTCCGACCTGCAGCGTGAGCTCGACCTCTACGTCGTCGACCTGGCGGGCGAGCGAACCAAGATTGCAGGCGGGCTCTACCTGGGCTCGCCATCGTGGTCGCCTCGAGGCGACGCCATCGCTTTCGTGGCTCCCAAAGGCCTCGAGGCCGGCCTCATCGAGCGGTTGTGGGTGGTGCCATCGAGCGGCGGCGTTCCACGCTGCTTGACCCTCTCGCTCGATCAATCGGTCGGCGACAGCATCATCACCGACATGCGCGGGGGCCATGGCGTCCGCGTCCGCTGGTCCAAAGACGGCGGCCGCCTTTACTTTCTCTCCAGCGGACCTGGCGTCACCGGGCTTTACTCGTGCGACCTCGATGGCAACCTCTGGCCGGAGGTCGGCGGCGCGCGCCGGATCTTCGACTTCGACGTCGCCTCGGGGATCTTGGCGTTCTGCGCCTCCGACCCCAGCAACCCCGGAGAGCTTCATATCGTCGCCAATGGCGCGGAGGCCCGGCTGACCGACTTGAATCCCTGGCTTCGCGATCGCTATGTCGCGCAACCGGAGCGCCACCAGTTCACCGCACCGGACGGGTGGGGAATCGAAGGCTGGCTGCTCAAGCCGGAGAACTTCGACCCCGGCCGCCTGCATCCGCTGGTCCTCGAGGTTCACGGGGGTCCGCACGGACAGTACGGATGGGCATTCTTCCACGAGCTACAGGTGCTGGCCGGGATGGGATACCTGGTCCTGTACGCCAACCCCCGCGGCTCTGACGGATATGGCGACCGCTTCAGGGGTGAGGTGGTTCGGGACTGGGGCGGCAAGGATTACGTCGACCTGATGACTGCGGTCGATCAGATGATCGAGCGCTCGGGCGCGGTCGACACCAGCCGCATGGGCATCGGCGGCGGTTCTTATGGCGGCTATATGACCAACTGGGCGATCGGCCAGACCGATCGCTTCGCGGCCGCTGTCGCGATGCGTTCGATCTCCAACCTGGTCAGCGAGTTCGCGCAGCACGACATCGTTATCTGGGGCTCGCTGGAGCTGGGTCCCCCGCCTTACCCCGATCTCGATGAGCTGTGGCGAAGATCGCCGATTCGATATGTCAACAACATCAAGACCCCGCTGCTCCTGACCTGTGGCGAGATGGACCTTCGCTGTGCAATCTCGCAGTCGGAGGAGATGTTTGGCGCCATGCGGCTGCTCGGCAAGACCGTCGAGCTGGCTCGATTCCCCGAGGAGTCGCACGACCTCTCGCGGAGCGGCCGGCCCGATCGCCGGGTCGAGCGTCTCCGACGCATTGCGGGCTGGTTTGAGCGATTCCTCGGCACCGGGGCCGCCGACCGACCGGTCGAGGCTCCAGTTGAGGCCGCCCAAGTTGTGGCCGAACCGGTCGAAGCACCCGCGCCGCCGGTCGAGACCGAGGCGGCCACGCAGCTGCTGGCCACCAGAAGCCTGGGCACCCTCGAGGTGGAGGAAGCGCCGTCCTCCCCGTCGGCCGCCGCTGAGCCTCAGGCCGTGGAGTCCGAGGAGCAGGTGCCGCCGGCAGTTGTGGCGGAGCCGGCCGAGGCCGCAGAGCCGGTGGCCGTCACCGAGCCTGAGCCGGCTCCAGAGCCTGTGGTTGCCGCTGAGCTCGAGGCCATCGACGCTGCTCCGCCTCCGCCTGCTGCCGAGCCAGAGCCCATGGTCGCGCCGGAGCGCGTGCCTACGGTGGCCGACCTCTGGCAGCAGACCGTGTCGGCGCCCGCCCCGCCCGCCGACGAGTGGAAGGCGACCGTCCCGCCGCCGGTCGAGCCGGCAATCGAAGAGCTTGCGCCCGTGTTCCCCGAGCCGGAACCGCTGATTCCCCCGCCTGCGGTCGCAGCGCAGGAGCCGGTGGCTGCTGCCGCCCCGGCGCCCACGCCGGAGCCGGAGCCCGAGGTTGAGCCGGCCCCGGTTTCGGCCGCGGCCGCCGCTCCAGCCCAGGACCCCGTGGCTCAGACGATCGTCGCCTGGCCCCACAGCGGTCCAACCGAAGCGCCGAGCAATGGCGCACCTCCCCCTTCTCAGTCCGCGTTTTCGGAGGAGGCGACGTCGATCATTCCGGCGTGGCAGCCGGCCGACGCGTTGTCGGAGTCGAAACGCACGGTGTCCCTTCAGGCGGTTCCGCCCGAGGTCATTGCGGCGGGCGGCGGCTTTCCGGCCAAGCTGACCTTCGAAACCGGCCCATTCGCCGGACGGATGGTTGCGCTCCCCAACCAGACGGTGACGTTCGGTCGAGCCCCCGACAACGATGTGGTCGTCGGCGACGCCGCCACTTCAGGCCGTCACGGGCGCATAGAGGTCCGCGGTGGGGCGTTCTGGATCAGCGACCTGGGCAGCACCAACGGCACGCTCGTGAACGGCGAGCCGGTCATCGAAAGGCAGCTCGGCCACGGCGACCTGATCGCCATCGGCCAGAACACCATCCGCTTCACGCTGGAAAGCTAGGCAGCTCCGGCAGCCAGTGCTGCGCATTCGTCGGCCGCTTCCCGGAGCATCGCTGTGAACTGTTCCACATCCGGAACGATGCCCGGGTCGGCCGTCAGGCCGAAGTAAGCCTCGCCGTTATACGAAACGATGGCGATGCCCAACCCCATCGAGGGATAGAGCGGAGCGAACGGCCACACCTCGAGCAGCTGAGCCCCGCCTGAATAGAGTGGAAACTGTGGGCCCGGCACGTTGGTGACGTTGATTTTGGCGCCGCCCTGTGGATTGGACATGAGGCGTCCAGCCAGGACAAGAAGCGTTGGCGGGGCCCAGTCCGCAAGGCTGGCGAGCTGGTCGGCGGCCACTGCCTGCCGCGTCCGCTTGAGATCGCCGGTCGTGACCTTGATCTTTCGCAAGCGCTGCTCGATGGTGAGGTCACCGGTCGGTAGCTCCAGCACCATGCCGCTTATCTGGTTTCCGAGCCGCCCCGGCGCTTCGCCCCTAACGCTTACCGGACAGAAGACCCGCACTTTCTCGGGCACGCGCTCGCCACGTGCCTTGAACCATCTATGCAATCCGTCGGACACCACGGCCAGCACCGCGTCGTTCACGGTGCAGCCGAATTGCTCCTTGAGCGCTTTGAAAGCGGACAGCGGTACCTTCAGGCCGCGTCCGCTCCGCTGCGTTCCAATCCTTCGATTGAAGAAGAGGTCGGGCCGGGGGCTGACCATCTTGCCGCTCAACGAGAAAAGGCTTTTCCAGGGGACGCGCGTTGTGCTCCAGACCGCGGGAACCATGGTCCTCTCGCCTTTGCGCTGAGGGCCAACGTTCCACAACACGGGTCTTATGAGCTGCCAGCGGGTGGGCGCCGGGCGTGGTTTCCATTCCGCCTCAGGTGGCTCAGGCACGTAGATCTCCTCGGTCGTGTCGAGTAGGAGCGTGATGATGTCGACTGACGAGACTCCGTCGACCATGGCATGGTGGGCGCGGTTCACGATGACGACGCGGTCGTTGCTGAGACCCGTGACGATGGTCACCTCCCACAACGGACGGCGCATGTCGAGAGGGCGGGACAGGATTCGCATCACCAGCTTGCGGACCGCGGCGCCATCCCCTGGTGGCGGGAGCACTTCGCGGCGTACGTGAGCGCCGAGGTCGAAGTTGGTGTCGTCGACCCACACCGGGTGCGCCAGGTTCATCGGCGCCCGAAGAATCCGCTGGCGGTAGCGCGGTACCAGGTGGACGCGCTCCCTGATCGTCTCCTCGATGCCGAGGGCGCCGCGCCCACCCGGCACGCGCGAGCCGCCTTCGAATACGTACACAGTGCCGAGGTCGAGCGGAGTCGACGGCCGCTCGGCATACAGAAACCAGGCGTCGCGTGCCGACAGGGGCTCGTAGAAAGTGGAGCCGTTCGCCGTCACGAGGTGATCTTATGGCCGGACAGACGCGGTGGATCGGTAGTCTTTCTCCCGTGGTTGGATCCATCTCCGAGATCTGGCGCTATCGCGTCAAATCCATGGCTGGCGAGATGGTGGAGTCCGTCGCGCTCACGGAAACTGGCTTTGAGGGCGATCGTCGTTGGGCGCTTGTCGACGGCACTGCCAACCGCGCTGGAAAGCTTCTGACCGCCACCGAAGACAAGCGGCTCATGAACTACCGCGCCCGATTGAAAGGCGACGACGTTGAGGTCGCCGTCCCTGGTGGTGACGCTCGACGACTTGACGACGCCCTGGTATCGGATCTCGGCCACGCGAGCGGGCGGCCATTGACTTTGCGCGACCTCGCCGGCGCGAATTTCGATGACTCGCCGGTGTTGGTCGTGAATCTCTCGACCGTCGCGGCGTTTGCCCTGGCGGCAGGCATGCCGGTCGACCATCGCCGGTTCCGCGCCAACCTGTACATCGAGGGCCTGGAACCGGAGGCGGAGCTGCGCTGGGTCGGCCGGCGCCTCGAGGCGGGCTCGGCTCAGCTAGAGGTGGTCAAGCGGTGCGAACGGTGTGTGGTCATCACTTTTGACCCCGACACCACCGCGACGACTCCGGCCCTCCTTCGCGTCTTGGCCAAGACCTCCGACACGTGCATGGGGGTCTACTGCCGCGTCGTCCGCCCTGGCGAGGTGTCCACGGGCGATCTGTGTGGTCCGGTGTAGCGTAGCCTCTCAAACGACGCGTTCCCGGGTTACGAGGAGGAGAACATGACGGTCAAGGCTTTCTCGGCGGAATGGGCTGACGCCTTCAAGGACGAGGTCAACAAATCCACTGCCTACAAGGCCGCGGGCAAGGGCTGGAAGTGGACGGTCGGCCTCGTGGTGGAAGCCGAGCCCGACAAGCATTTTGCCGAGTCCAGAGGAATCGTCATGGACCTTTTCGACGGTGCCGCTCGCGACATCAAGGTCGGCTCTGCCGCCGACGCGCAGAAATGCGATTTCGTCATCACTGCCCCGTATTCGCGCTGGAAGCAGGTGGCGACCAAAGAGCTCGATGCCACCAAGGGCATGCTCCAGGGCAAGCTCAAGCTGAAGGGGGATCTCCCGACGATCGTCCGTTACACGAAGGCATCTCAGGAGATGACCGAATGCACGACTCGGATTCCTGTTGAATGGCCCGACGAAGCGACAAGTTGAAACCGGAGCCCAAAAAGGAGGGGCTCGTCGACTACGCGGATGACGAGCCCAGCGCCTTTGCGTCGATGCTGGGGGGCTTGATCGAGGCCAACGTCAAGAGCCGCATTGAGAAAAGCAAAGACTTCTCAACGCTCGTCGCACGGGTCGGGATCTGGGTCAACGACATCGACGAGGGCGTCACCCTGGACTTCAAGGGCGGAGGCGGCTGGCTGACCGTTCACAACGGCCTCGTGCCCAATCGCACACTCACAATCCGGACAGACGCGGAGACCGTGATGAGCTTGAGCAATTTGAAGATTGGAGTGTTCGGGTTGCCCATCTACTACGACGAGGTGGGCCGAGGGGTGGCCGCCAAGCTGCTCAGCGGCAAGCTCAAGATCGACGGCCTGCTGCCCAACGTGATGACGCTGAACGCGGTGACGCGCATCTTCTCAGTCCAGTGACGTGCTGACGCGGATCCATCATGTGGGCGTCGCGGTTGCGGACCTCGACGAATCGATTGGCCTCTACCGAGCCGCACTGGGCGCAGAGCTCGTTCACCGTCAGGTCAATGAGAAAGAGGGCCTGGAGGCTGCGTTCCTGCGAACCGGCGACGGGGAGGTTGAGCTGATGAGCGCACTCCGGCCGGATTCTCCGGTCGGCAAGTTCCTGGCGAAGCGCGGACCCGGGCTGCATCACGTGGCATTTGGGGTCACGGATATCGGGCAAGCGCTGGCCGATGCGCGCGCGGCCGGCTGCGAGCTGATCGACGCCGAACCGCGGATGGGCATGCACGGCTCGCTCATCGCCTTCGTGCACCCCAAGAGCCTGGGCGGTGTCCTGACCGAGTTCGTCGAAATATGACCGAGGTCCAGGGGGGTAGCGACGGGGGAAGGGCTCTGCCCGGCCCTCGCGACAGGAGGGACGCCCCCCCTTCAAACGACAACGGCTTGCCGCTCAAACCAGTTTATACGGGCGAGGATCGCCAGGCCGAAGAGCCGCTTCCGGGCACGTTCCCGTTCACGCGGGGCATCCACAAGGACATGTATCGCGGGCGGCTGTGGACCATGCGGCAGTACGCGGGGTTCGGCACCGCAGCGGAGTCCAACAAGCGCTACAAGTTCTTGTTGAAGCAGGGCCAGACGGGCCTCTCGGTAGCCTTCGACCTGCCAACACAGATCGGATACGACTCGGACGACCCGATGGCCAATGGCGAGGTGGGCAAGGTCGGCGTAGCGATCGACTCGCTCGAGGACATGGAGACCCTGCTGGATGGGATTCCCCTCGACAAAGTCTCGACCTCAATGACGATCAACGCCAGTGCGACGATGTTGCTGCTCCTGTACCAGCTCGTCGCAGAGAAGCAGGGCTGCCCACCCGAGAAGATCACCGGGACCGTGCAGAACGACATCCTCAAGGAGTACGCGGCGCGCGGCACCTACATCTTCCCGCCGAAGCCATCGATGAGGCTGGTGACCGACCTGTTCGCTTACTGCCAGTCGAACCTCCCCAACTGGAACACGATCTCGATCTCCGGCTATCACATAAGGGAGGCCGGCTCGACGGCAGCGGAGGAGATTGCGCTTACGCTCAGCCATGCGATTGCCTACGTGGACGCGGCGCAGGCGGCCGGGCTCGCGGTTGATGATTTCGCGCCGCGCGTGTCGTTCTTCTTCGCCGCTCACATGGACTTCTTCGAAGAGGTCGCGAAGTTCCGTGCAGCCCGTCGCATCTGGGCCCGGATCATGCGCGACCGGTTTCAGGCGAAGGATCAGCGATCGCAGGCTCTGCGCTTTCACACGCAAACAGGCGGCGTCACGCTCACCGCGCAGCAGCCGCTGAACAACGTGGTCCGAACAGCGCTCGAAGCGATGAGCGCGGTGCTCGGCGGCACCCAATCGCTGCACACGAATGCATTCGACGAAGCTTTGGGCCTGCCATCGCAAGGGGCGGCTGAGGTAGCGCTCAGAACCCAACAGGTCATTGGCTACGAGACGGCGGTGCCGCTGGTGGCCGATCCGCTAGGCGGCTCCTATTACGTGGAGAGCCTCACCGACAAGGTGGAGGAGGAGGCGCTGGCGATCATGGCCGAGATGGACGAAGGCGGCGGCGCGGTGGCCTGCATCGAATCGGGGTGGACCCAGCGGCGGATCGCCGAGAGCTCTTACCGTCTGCAGAAGAGGATCGAGTCTGGCGAGCGGGTGGTGGTGGGCGTCAACCGGTTCGAAAGTGCGGACTCCGACGCGGTGGAGATCATGAAAATCAGCCCGCGCCATCAGGCGGCGCAGGCCCGCGCGCTCGGGCTCCTGCGCGCCAGCCGGCCCAAGGGGACGCTGGAACGTCACCAGAAAGCCATCGAAAAAGCGGCCCGAGGCACTGAGAACTTGCTGCCACCACTCAAGGCAGCGCTGGCCGACTACATCACTATCGGCGAATGTTGCAACGTGCTTCGAGGTGTGTTCGGCGAATACCAACCTTCACAGGTCACCTGAAGAAAGAGGAGACGACAGCATGACTTTTGTGGTCCCGATGATCGCCGATGAGGTCGGGAACGCGGCCATGGACTGGTTGGCCGGCGAGTGACTGAACCCAAAGCGAAGAAGGTCGACCCGCTTAACCAGCTGCGCCAGCGCAAATACGAAGCCGGCCACGGAGATGCCGAGGCATTCAACCGGCAGCACGCGAAAGGCAAGCTGACCGCGCGCGAGCGCATAGCCCGGCTGGTCGATCGCAACTCGTTCGAGGAGCTCGACATCTTCGCCACCCATCGGGCCGAAGGCGCCGGCATGGACGCAAAGCGCGTGCCGGGAGACGGCGTGGTGACCGGGATGGGAAAGATCGACGGCCGAGACGTGATGCTCTTCAGCCACGACGCCTCGGTGTTTGGCGGCTCCCTCGGCGAGGTCTTTGCGGAGAAGGTGATCAAGGTGATGGACCTCGCGCTTCGCAACCGCATTCCGATCATCGGCATCAACGACTCTGGGGGCGCGCGCATCCAGGAGGGGGTCGTCTCGCTTGCGGGCTATGCCGAGATTTTCTGGCGCAATGTCGAATCCAGCGGGCTCATCCCGCAGCTGAGCCTCATCCTCGGCCCCTGTACCGGGGGGGCCGTTTATTCACCCGCGATGACCGACTTTACTTTCATGGTCCACGGCGTCGGCTACATGTTCATCACGGGACCGGAGGTGATCCGCGTCACGACCGGCGAGGAGGTGACCTTCGACTCACTTGGCGGAGCGGAGGTCCACAACGTCAAGTCAGGCGTCGCGCACTTCCTTGCCGAAACCGAGGACGAATGCTTCGCGCAGGTGCGGCGAATGTTCAAGTACATCCCGCAGAACTGCGAGGAGAAGCCGCCGAGCGTTCCCGCAACGGACGACCCTGAGCGCGTTGCGCCTGGCCTCGCGACGGTGATTCCGGACAACCCAAAAGAGCCGTACGACATCAAAGACGTCATCACCATGGTCGTCGACCATGGCGACTTTTTCGAGGTGCAGCCGTACTTCGCCATGAATATGGTGGTGGGCTTCGCCCACCTGGACGGCCACTCGGTCGGGGTGGTCGCCAACCAGCCAAAGGTCATGGCGGGCGCCCTCGACATCAACGCGTCAGTTAAAGCCGCGCGGTTCGTTCGCTTTTGCGACGCCTTCAACATCCCGCTGGTCACGTTCGTCGACGTGCCGGGTTTTCTCCCCGGCACCGCTCAGGAGTACGGCGGCATCATCAGGCACGGCGCCAAGCTCCTCTACGCGTACAGCGAGGCGACCGTGCCCAAGCTCACCGTCATCACGCGTAAGGCATACGGCGGCGCCTACTGCGTCATGTGCTCCAAGCACATCCGTGCGGATTTCAACGTCGCGTGGCCGACCGCCGAGATTGCAGTGATGGGGCCAGAGGGGGCCGTGAACATCGTTTTCCACCGCGAGCTGGCGGCTGCCACCGACCCGGTCGCACGAAGGCGCGAGCTCGTTACCGACTACACGGAGCGTTTTGCCAATCCGTACATCGCGGCCGAGCGCGGCTACATCGATGACGTGATCGAGCCAGGCCGTACTCGGGGCGAGCTCATCCGCGCGCTGAAGATCGCGCTGCGAAAGGAGCGCCGCCGAAGCCCGCGCTGGCACGGCAACATCCCGCTGTGAGCAGCGTCATGGTCGGTGGACTGTTCAGGGTGGTGGCTTTCAGACCTCGGCCTTCGCAGTAGTCGAAGCGGCAGCTCCGCAAGGCAACATCCAGTTCCAGGGCAGCTTTAGACTTTCGCTGTGCCTCGCCAGGACGCTCAGGGTCGTTGGATCTCGGATGACGGCCTCAGCTACTGGGACGGTGCGACCTGGCGCCCGATCGGCGGCCCGCCGGTCGCTCCGGCCGGCAACACCCCGGCGGCGAAGGCTAAATCACCCTGGCCGGCAATCCTGATCGGCTGTGGAGTCGCCTTGCTGGTGGTCATCGTCCTCGGCATCGTTGGGACGTTTGCTCTAATCGGAAGCCCTGACTTTCAGCGCAGCTTCTGCAACAGCTACACGAACTCCGATCCCAACCTCGTTTGCCCCTTTCATCCGTCTTCCCCTTGACCGCAGCCCGCATTCGCGTACCGCAGGCGGCGCCGTGAAGCTACTCGAGTACCAGGCGAAAGAGGTGCTGGCGTCGCTAGGAATTCAAATCCCGCCTGGCAAGGTCGCTCGAACTCCGGACGAGGCGGCGAAGGCCTGCGAGGAGCTGGGGCCGGTGGCAATCAAGGCCCAGGTCCCCGTTGGCGGTCGCGGCAAAGCCGGCGGCATCAAGGTCGTGAAAACACCCGACGAGGCACGCAAGGCTGCGGCTCAGATCATCGGCATGGACATCAAGGGCTTCAAGGTGCCGCTCGTGTACTGCGAAGCGGCGCTGGACATCCAGCGAGAGATCTACCTCGGCTTCACTGTCGATCGCGATGCGCGCAACAACATCCTCATGCTCTCGGCCAAGGGCGGTATGGACATCGAGCAGGTTGCCGAGGAGGCGCCCGAGTCGATTGCCCGTTTGCACCCAAACCCCTGGAGAGGGCCGCTTGACTTCGAGCTCAACCAGCTCGCTTTCGATGCCGGCCTCGGCGAGCTGGCGCGACCGCTCACAGCACTCATCCGGAAGCTGTACAGAGCGATCCCGGCGCTCGATGCGGTGACAGCCGAGATCAACCCGCTTGTCGTCACGACGAAGGGCGAGATCATCGCCGGTGACGCGAAGCTGGAGACGGATGAGAGCGCCGCGTGGCGACACAAGGACCTCGAGGAGCGTTATGGCTCGGTCCTGGAGGGCGACCCCTACGAGGTGGAGGCCAAGAAGCGTGGTCTGACCTACGTCTCGCTGGACGGCGACATCGGCATCATCGGCAACGGCGCGGGACTCTGCATGAACACGCTCGACCTTGTCGCCAAGGCCGGCGGGCGAGCGGCCAACTTTTGCGATATCGGTGGTGGGGCCAAAGCCGAGGTGGTCGAGAACGCGCTGGCCGTGATCCTCATGAACCCGCGCGTGCGGGGCGTGCTGATGAACGTTTTCGGCGGCATCACGCGAGGCGACGAGGTCGCCAAGGGCCTCATCACAGCGCGAGACAACCTGAAGATGAAGCTTCCCCTGGTGGTGCGGATGAGCGGCACCAACGAGGAGGAGGGTCGGGCGATTCTCAAGCAGAACGGGATCGAGCCGGGCGCCAGTGCCTGGGAGGCCGCGCAGAAAATCGTCGAGCTCACCAAGGCTGCGGCGCCGCGATGAGCATCCTTCTCGACGCTTCGACGCGCGTCATCGTCCAGGGCATCACAGGCAGGGAGGGCACTTTCCACGCGGGACAGATGCTGGAGATGGGCACGAAAGTGGTCGGCGGGACCAGCCCGGGAAAGGGAGGGACGACGCACCTCGGACTTCCCGTGTTCAACACAGTGGCCGACGCGGTCAGGGCGACCGGCGCGAATGCGTCCGGCATCTTCGTGCCCCCTCCTTTTGCCGCCGACGCGATCATGGAGGCGGCCGCCGGCGGCATCTCGTTGATCGTTTGCATCACCGAAGGGATTCCGATCCAGGAGATGATCAAGGTCAAGGACTTCCTGCATGGCTACCCTTCCGCGCGATTGATCGGCGCCAACTGCCCCGGTCTCATCACACCAGGCGTGGGCAAGATCGGCATCATTCCCCAACGCATCACCAGCGCCGGGTCGGTCGGGCTGGTCTCGCGAAGCGGCACTTTGACCTACGAGGTGGCATCCGCCCTGACGGCGGCCGGCATGGGCCAGTCCACGATCGTGGGCATCGGCGGCGATCCGGTTCTGGGCCTGACCTTCAAAGATGTCGTCGAGCTCTTCGAAAAGGACCCGACCACAACACACCTCGTGCTGATCGGCGAGATAGGGGGTAGCGACGAGGAGCGCGCGGCCGAGCTATTGGGCGCAGGCACCAGGCTCAAGACCGTGGCCTTCGTCTCGGGGAGGACTGCGCCAGAGGGCAAGCGGATGGGCCACGCCGGTGCGATCGTCTCGGGCAACCGCGGCACCGCCAAGAGCAAGGTGGAGGCGTTTCAGAAGGCCGGCGTCGCCGTCGCCGAGACCACCGACGATATCGTCGGTCTACTGCGCTAGGCTCCTTCGGTGGTTAGCCACTTCAACCGCCTGGTGATACCGATCTCGATCACGAGGCCTGGACCTGGCGACCGCCTGCGCGACATCTCGCTCATCGGCGGCCTGCTGCTGTGGTTGGTCTACACGCGTGTCTATTGGGCCCTTCACGTAGGCCACTGGGTGCTGCCGCCCTGCCCCTTCTTCTACCTCACCGGGCACCCATGTCCTTTCTGCGGCGGCACCCGGGCGTTCGCCTACATGTGGCAGGGCGACATGACCGATGCTGTCCGGCTCTATCCGCTGGGTCCGGCGCTGTTTGCGGGCAGCGTGGTGGGGGTGGTCGGACTGGCGGCAGGCATGGTCACCGGCCGAAGCTGGTCGCTGAACCTCAGCTCGCGCCAATGGCGCCTCGTCACGATCTGGATAGTGGCCCTGCTGGCGCTCAGCTGGGCTCTGAAGGTTTTCGTCCTCGGTAACTAGCGTCGCAGCGCGCACCCGCCAAGCCGTGTAAGGATTGGCGGGTTGGACTTTCAGCTGACCTCTGAGCAGCAGGCGATTCGCGACGTGTGTCGCGATTTCGCCCGTGAGGTTGTGGCTCCGGCCGCAGAGGAGCTGGACCGGAACCACAAGTTCGGGTACGACATCGTTCGCCAGATGGGGGAGCTTGGACTGTTCGGCCTCCCGTTCTCCGAGGAGTACGGCGGCGCGGGCGGCGACTTTCTCTCGTTGTGCCTGGCGATCGAGGAGATCTCGCGAGCGGACACCGGCGTTGGGATCACGCTCGAGGCGGCGGTCTGTCTCGGCGCCGCGCCGATTCACGACTTCGGCAGCAAAGAGCAAAAGGAGAGGTGGCTACCGGATCTGCTCGCGGGCCGCAAGCTGTGGTCATTCGGGCTGACCGAGCCCGAGGCGGGTTCAGACGCTGGTGCGACGAAGACGCGCGCTGAGCTGCGCGACGGAAAGTGGGTCGTCAACGGCGCGAAGCAGTTCATCACCAACTGCGGCACCGATATTTCCGCGGGAGTGACTGTCACCGCGGTCACAGCCAAGGCCAATGGCGGCAGACCGGAGATCAGCGCCATCATGGTGCCCACCGGCACGCCTGGGTATCACATCCTCGAGTCGTATCGGAAATTGGGTTGGCACTCTTCGGACACGCACCCGCTCAGCTTCGAAGACTGCGCCGTCCCAGACGAGTACCTTCTCGGAGAGCGTGGGGGTGGCTTCCGCCAGTTCCTGCACACGCTTTTGGGCGGTCGCATCGCCATCGCTGCCTTATCGGTGGGCCTGGCCCAGGCTTGCCTCGACGCATCCCTCTCGTACGCCAAGGAGCGCAGGTCTTTTGGCGTCCCTATCTCGAAGCACCAGGCCGTGCAGTTCAAGCTCGCCGACATGGCGATGGAAACCGAGATCGCCCGAACGATGGTTTACCGCGCCGCGGTGACCTATATGAAAACGGACGGCGAAACCACCGACGAGGCAAGGATGCTCGCCGCAATGTGCAAGCTGTACGCCTCGGAGACCTCGAAGCGAGCTGCGGACCAGGCCGTGCAGATCCATGGCGGGTACGGCTTCATGGAGGACTACCCGGTTGCGCGCTACTGGCGAGACGTGAAGATCAACGAGATCGGCGAGGGCACCTCAGAGGTGCAACGAATGCTGATCGCGCGCTTGTTGGGGTGCTAATAAGTCGGACCGACTAGCGCGGCGGGGTTGGCCGGGGTCCCCCCGGCCATGACTTTGTTTCCCCCGACTCCCACGCTTCGCCTCGAGAAACTAATTTCAATAAATCCAATCCCGGGAAGGAGAGCAGCCACGCGCGAAGCGCCTGGCGATGAGAGGGAACAGTCTGGTTCCCTCTCATAACCGCGCTAGCGGTATACGCCGTTGTGGCCCAAGCTGTGCAGGCCTACGTTCGGGAAGTAGGTCAGGCCGTGGTCTTGCAACCCGACCGGGATCTTGGCGAGCAGCTTCCCGGTGATGGTGCTCATCACGTAGACCGTGCCGTTGTAACGGCCTGAGGCCCACAGCTGCGTGCCGGCAGGGTTGAGCTGGAGCATGTCGGGGCTGCCCCCACCAGGGATCCACCACTTGGCGACCACCTTGCGAGTGGCGAAAGAGATGACCGAGAAGGACCCTTCCAGCCGGTTCGACACGTACAGGTACTGGGTGTCACGTGAAATCTGGAACCCGTGCGCGCCCTTCCCGGTGGGTATGAACTGGATCTCCTTCATCGCGATGGGGTCGATCACCGACACTCCCATGCGGCCCTGGTTGCTCACGTAGAAGACAGTGCCGTCGGGCGAAAGCTTGACGTCGATCGGCAATCCACCTACGTGCACAGCGCCGACGAGCTTCATGTGAATGACGTCGACCTTGGCGACCATCCCGGTGTACTCGGTCGAGATCATGAGGTAGCTGCCATCCGCGCTGAAGTCGAGGTGATCCGCTCCGGCCCATGGGATGGCGACCGACCCGAGCTGCTTCCATCCGTGGTGCGGATCAAGAAACACGATCTTCTGCAGCCGTTCGACGACATCAATCGCCTTGGTGCCGTCAGGAGTGAAGTAGAGGTTGTAGGGATACGGCATCGAGATCGTTCCGCTGGGCTTGCCGGTGTGGATGTTGATCACCGTCAGGCTGCTGGATCCTTCGTTGTCGACGTACAGCGCGCTCATGTCCCAGGCAGGGGCGATGTGGTGGGGAATCGAACCGACCGCGAAGTGGTCGATCACCTTGAAGGTCAATGGATCGATTACATCAACCGTACCGGCTCCGCTGTTGGGGACGTAAACGCGTGGAGGGATCTTGCAGAGCGGACATGGGACGGTGCCCGACATGATGTTGGCATACACGTTCACAGGTGTCGCAGGCAGGGTGCCCGGCTGGACATCGGGGGCCGGGAGGACGCTGACCGGTCCCGTCGGTGCCGCTTGTTCGGCCGATGTCGCCGGGCCCAGGTATGGAGTCGTCCAGACCACGGCGAAGACCACTCCGGCGGGGCTGAGTATCACCAGCGTGAAGAGCGCCGCGACCACAATTCGCATTGGTCGCGACCGCAGGAGGGAGACCAGGGAATTATTCGTCAGGGAGGTCTTCCAGCTTGGGGGCCAGCTCGCACACCCAGCGACCATCATCGAGGCGCCGGATGAAGCGACCGTAACCCTGATTTCGTGCCACGTTGAAGAACTGCTCCTGCGTAATCAACGTTCGAAGGCGGGCAAGGTCCGCATACGTGTTGTCGCGCATGATCCCGCCAACAACGCCGGCGAGCTCGCGCCACTGGCCTTCAGACAGCGGCTCGCCATAGCCGGCGATGGTGACGAGCAGCGCGGCAGTGGCGCCGGTGATCGTGTCGGGCAGAAGCTTCTCAGCCTTCGCCCTCGAGATGATCTCGCGACCGGTGCTGATGATGTCTGCGATCCGGTCACGCCGCACCCCGATGATGTCGCGCCCGCTCCCAACCGTGGTGCCTTCGAGATATCGAGGTCCTGCTTCCATCACCGATTGCCTATTCTAGTTTGCCGTCAGTGGACCTGGATTTGGCGCCCCATCACGCGAGCTTCCGAGACGCCGTCCGCGAACTTGCGCAGGGGGTGGTCCGGCAGCATGCCGAAGAGGTCGACCGCGACCATCGATTCCCCGACGAAGCCATCGAAGCGGCCAGGGCTGCAGGGCTTCTCGGAGTCCTCATACCTCGCGAGTACGGCGGGGCAGGCCTGGATGCGGTCGCCTTTGCCGTTTGTATCGAAGAGCTGGCGCAGGCCTGCGCGTCGACCGCGGTCATCGTCGACGTACACACGAGCGTCGGGAGCGAACCGATTCTGCTGTTTGGCAATGAGGAGCAGAAGAAACGGTGGCTGCCGCCACTGGCGTCGGGCGAGCTGCTCGGCGCCTTCGCGCTGACCGAGCCCGCATCCGGCTCGGATGCCGCATCCCTGAAGATGAGTGCTCGTCGAGACGGGGACCACTACATCCTCAACGGGACCAAGGTTTTCATCACCACAATTGGCCGGGCCGGCCTGTACATCGTGTTTGCTCGGACCGGACGAGAGGATCAGCGCGCAGCCGGAGTCAGCGCTTTTATTGTGCCTGCGGACACTCCGGGCGTTCGCGTTGGCCAGCTGTTCAAGAAGATGGGATTGCGCGGCTCACCCACGGGCGAGCTGGTGCTCGAGGACGTGGTGGTGCCGGCGGCCAACCGGCTCGCGGCTGAAGGCCAGGGCTTCACTGTCGCGATGCGGGCCCTCGACTCTGGCCGCATCGGTATCTCGGGCCAGGCGCTGGGGATCGCGCAGGCTGCGGTCGATGAGTCGTGCTCATTACTGCGGGAGCGGGAAGCGGCGCAGGGTGACGAGTTCATGCTCGCCGACATGGCGACACGGTTGGAGGCGGCGCGCCTGCTCGCCTACCACGCCGCATGGCTGTGCAGCCGAGGCCTGCCATTCACGCGGCAGGCGTCGATGGCCAAGCTGCATAGCACCGACGCCGCAATGGAGATCGCACTCGCCGGAGTCCAGCTTGCAGGCGAGGTAGGCGCTGCCGGGGGCAGCCCGCTCGAGCGCCACGTCCGCGACGCCAAAGCCCTGCAGATCTACGAGGGTTCAAACCAGGTCCAGCGCATCGTCATCGCCCGCGAGTTGCTCAGCTAAGCTCACCCCGTGGATTTCGAGTTCTCGGAAGAACAGATTGCGATCAGGGACACCATCCGGGAGCTCGTCCAGGACAAAGTCGCCCCCCGGGCCGCGGAAATCGACGAGAGGTCTGAATACCCGAAGGACATCGAGAAGCTGTTTGCGGATAACGGCATCCTGGGCATCCCCTTTCCGGAGCAGTACGGCGGGATCTCCGGCTCTAGCGTGTCGATCTGCATGGGCATCGAGGAGATCGCCAAGGCGTGCGCGACCTCATCGCTGATCCTGGCTGTCCAGGCCCTCGGCGCATATCCCATCCTGGTCGCGGGCACGGAGGAGCAGAAGAAGCGGCTGTGCCCGCCGCTGGCCTCTGGAGAGAAGGTCGCCGCCTACGCCCTGTCGGAGACAGGTAGCGGCTCCGACGCCGCAGCGATGAAAACGCGCGCCGTTCGCCATGGCAACGAGTACGTGCTGAATGGCACCAAGCAGTTCATCAGCGGAGGCAGCATTGCCGGAACACTTGTCGTTTTCGCACAGACCGATCCGGAAGCGAAGCAGCGCGGCATCTCCGCTTTCGTGCTCGAACGCGAGACCAGTCCATGGAAGTCGGACAAGCTCGAGCACAAGCTGGGCATTCGCGGCTTTCCGACAGCGCAGTTGGTTTTCGAGGACCTCAAGGTTCCGGTTGCCAACCGGCTCGGCGATGAAGGCTCGGGCTTCAAGCTCGCGCTGGCCGTGCTCGATCGTTCTCGCCCCGGCATCGGAGCGCAAGCCCTCGGCATCGCGGAAGGCGCGTTCGATTACGCGCTGAATTACGTCAAGGAAAGGCACCAGTTCGGGCAGCCGATCGCCAGCTTCCAGGGCATTCAATTCATGCTCGCGGACATCGCCACCCAGATCGAAGCGGCACGGCACCTGGTTTATCGAGCCGCCACCAAGGTGGACGAGAAAGCGCCGGACCTCACCAAGATCGCGGCGATGGCCAAGCTCTTCGCATCGGACATGGCGATGAAGGTGACGACCGACTGCGTGCAGCTGCTCGGCGGCTACGGCTACATAAGCGACTACCCGGTCGAACGCATGATGCGCGACGCCAAAATCACGCAGATTTACGAAGGGACAAATCAGATCCAGCGGGTGGTCATCGCGAGATCCTTGCTGCGGTGAGCCTGCTCAGGCCGGAGGCGCCCGTGCTTGCGGCCGCATCGGCCACTCCGACCTTGGGGTAGCAACGCTTGGACCGAATCACCGAGGCCTTCACCTGGCCGTTTCGCGATCCCGACTGGGTCTCCAAGCTGCTGATCATCGCGCTCACCCTTTTGATTCCAATCATCGGCTCGATCAACGGGCTGGGCTGGATGCTCGCGACGATCGACAGGCTGCGGGCGGGAGAGGAGAGGCTTGCGCCGGCCAACCTGAGCTACATCGGCCGAGGCCTTCGACTCTTCGCGGTGGAATTGATCTACACGCTGGTGATCGTGGTGATCGCCATCGCAATCTTCGTTCCTGCGCTCGCGCTGTCGGTGAACCAGGGACAAGGTTCCGCCAACAGCGGCCTGATTGCGGCCGCGGTGCTCTTGAACCTTGTCGGCTTCAGCGTGATCACCGTGCTGAGCCTGGCCCTCACGTTCATGATGCCCGCCATCGTGCTCGCCACCGACAGGGCGGGACTGGGTGCGGGAATCGATGTTCGCTCGGTGCTTCGCCGATCTCGCGCGAATCTGAACCACACCCTGATCGCCGGCCTTATGCTGATCGCCGCCAGTTTCGTCGGCTCAATCGGCTCGATTGCGTGCGGCGTCGGTGTTCTCGTCACATCGGCGTACGCGCTGGCGATGCAGGCATGGATCATCCGCAGCTTCGACAAGGGGTAGTGCGCCGCGGAAGCGGCGTAAGGAGGAGTTAGATGTCCGATTTGCCGCCGCCACCGCCGCCGGGTGGAGGGTCTACGCCACCGCCGCCCCCGCCGCCTCCTCCGGGTGGAGGCTTCACACCGCCGCCGCCCCCTCCGGGTGGAGGCTTCACGCCGTCGCCGCCCCCTGGAGGCTACGTGCCGCCGGCGCCGGTTGGCTACACGGGAGCCGCTGTCGCGGGCCCTCGGACCGACGGTCTGGCGATCGGCGCTCTGATCGCCGGCATCCTGTCATTGGTCTGTTTCTGGCCGCTGTGCCTTGGCATCATCCTCGGTCCTGCCGCCGCGATCATGGGATTCATATCCCGCCAGCGGATCGCCGCGAGCGGTGGCACCGTTACCGGGGGCGGCCTGGCCCTCGGCGGCTTGATCGTCGGGATCATTGGCTTCATCGCCAGCGCAGCGTGGGCGATTTTCTCGATCATCCTTGCCACGCACTCCGGCAGCAATACGATCACTCCTTGATGCGGCGCCGGTTTTAGCTTCTTTTTGTGAGGCCCGTGGTTTCGTAACCCCCGGGGCCTCATCCTCGTTTCATAGGGCCTGGACGCTAAAATCCCCGTGCGCATGCTTAGGGCCAGGCCAAGGGCCAGGCGATCCCGCTACAACGTCACCTACCGCCTGACTCGGTCGGTCCCGGCGATGATCGTTGCTGCCCTGCTGATTGTCGTGCTCGTCGGGGCGACCCTAACCTATAAGCGCCTGGACGATTTCATTACCGCCACCACTGGTCACCACCTCAATCCAATCGGTGAGGTTGTGCAAGCTCTCGAACCGGCGCCGGGCACGATTGCCTACAAGCTCAAGCACGGGCAGCGCGTCAACATCCTTCTGCTGGGCAGGGGCGGCTATGAGAACGACGCGCCGTATCTGACCGACTCGATCATGGCGGTGTCGATCGATCCAACCAGCGATCGCGTGGTGCTTACATCGATCCCGCGGGACCTGGTGGTGCGGATGAACCTTCAGAATCCATCGACGAGAACCTGGGCCAACAAGATCAACGCGGCCTACGAGGTCCCTTACACCAACATCATCTGTTGCGTCGCCAAGGCGTACACGGGCCACGACGGCGGCGGTCACGCCGCCGAACATGAGGTGAGCATGGTCACCGGCCTGACCTTCGACCGGTACGTCGCAGTCGACTTCATCGCGTTTCGCGACATGGTGAACGCGCTTGGTGGCGTTGACGTCTGCCTCACGACCAATCTCGATGACACCTCATACCCGGACTACACCGGCGGGTACCACCCGCTTCACTTCAAGGCCGGCTGCCAACACCTCAACGGTGAGCAGGCGCTCGAGATCGCGAGGTCCAGGCATGCGATCCAGGCTGCGCAGTCATCCGACTTTGGCCGCGCGCGCCGCCAGCAGGACATCATGGAAGCGATCAAGCAGAAGGCGACCTCGGTCAACGGTTTCTCCAAAGCGCCACAGCTTTTGAGCGCCCTTCAAAAGAGCATCACGACCGACATGACGCTGTCCGACATGAAGGCGATCTACGACTGGGGAAAGAACCTGCCGAACAGCTCGATCATCAGGGTGGCGCTGACGGCGCCGCAGCCGGGCACCGATGGAAACCTCCTCGACTTCGCGGACTGTGGCATGGGCCCATACGTCTCACAGCTCTGTCCGCTCGACCCGAGCTATTCGATGATCCACCGCTACATCAAGTACGTGTTGATCGCCCCCAGCGTGCTGGCGGAAAAAGCGCCGATCCAGATCGCGAACGGATCCAACAACTTCGTGGGCCTCGACAGCCGAGTCACCCAGATGTTGGACCCGACCGGTCTGATGCTCACGGACCCGATTCCGCACGCGCCGTCCTCGAAGACGATCGTGCTCGACTACTCGGGCGGGCAGTTTCCGCTGACCGCGAAGTGGCTGGCGACCTACTTCGGCGCGACCATAGTCGAGGCCACACCCACCAAACCCGCTCCGGCCCGCCACCAGCAGACCTTTGGTCTGGTGGTCATCCTGGGCCACGACTTCGCCGCTCGCTTCCTGGGTCAATAGCGGCGGGCCTTCGGCCCAGCCTTATGAGAGGGAACCAGACTGTTCCCTCTCATCGAGCGTGCGGCTTCGCCGCGGGCTCTGCTCTCCTTCCCGGGATGGGATTCATTACGAATTAGTCTCTCCTCGCCACGATTGGAGGAGTTGAGACAAAGTCATGGCCGGGGGGACCCCGGCCCACCCTGCCGCGCTAGCACGCTGCACTGCTAAGTTGTCGCCAGTGGCCGACGTAGATAGCGACAGCGATCTGGCGGCGCGTTTTCGCGCCGGCGACATCCGCGCCCTGGCTCGTGCGATCAGCCTCGTCGAACGTCGCGACCCGTCGGTCCGCGCTATGGAGACGCCGCCCAAGGGAGGGGAGGGCGCGGCTGCCGTCGTCGGGTTCACCGGCGCGCCCGGGACCGGAAAATCGACGCTCGTCGACGCGCTCGTGACCCTGTTGCGGAAACAGGGCAAGTCAGTCTCCGTGATCGCCACCGACCCCAACTCCCCCTTCACCGGCGGAGCGATCCTTGGCGACAGGATCAGGATGCAGCGCCATGCGCTGGACCCGAAGGTCTTCATCCGCAGCATGGGCGCCCGAGGTCATCTCGGTGGGCTCTCGCTGGCCACGCGCGAGGCGATCAGGTTGCTCGGCGCCTTCGGCTTCGACCAGGTGATCCTGGAGACGGTCGGTGTCGGCCAATCCGAGCTCGAGGTGGCGGCGGTGGCGGATACCACAGTCGTGGTCATGACCCCAAACCTCGGAGACGGCGTGCAGATGATCAAGGCCGGCATCCTGGAGATCGCCGACATCTTCGTTGTCAACAAGGCAGACCTCGACGGCTACCAGCGGGTCGCTATGGAGCTCCGCGCCATGCTCAGCCTCAACGCGCCTGGCGCCACTGGCGCCGCCACCTCGAAGCCTTGGAAGCCGCCGATCGTCACCACCGTGGCCGCTCGTCAGGAGGGGATCGACGAGCTCTGGGCGGCCATCGAATCCCACCGGCGTTATCTCGAAACGAGCGGTCGCGCACAGGAGCTGGCCGCGAAAAGGCTCAAGGACGAGACGGCGGAGGTCGTGGCGGACCTGGCCCGGCAGCAGGCAAGGCTGGCGCTCGGCGAGGATGGCGCGCTGACCGAGCAGCTCCTGAAAGACGGCTCCCCGTACCGAGCTGCCGATGAGATCCTGAAGCGCATCGGCAGCGACGGCCGGAAGGCGAGGCGAAGTTGACTCCAGATCCGGCAGACATAATGGGAGACATGCAGCCAGAGATGGCGACCGGATCTTTGGAGCCCATGCGGCCCGATCCGGGCGTTATGGGGCCCGTCCCGTCGTCGCTGCCCCCGCGCACCACGGGCGCGGGGACCCCAAAGGAAGCGCTCCTAGCCGGGCCACCCAATCCGCTGGGGCCCCCATGGCGCAGCCATGGGAGGGACCCCTGGATCTCCAAATCTCTCGGCCGGCACTCTGGCCGCATGTCTTCATGAAAGTCCGCGCCCGCGACGCCAAAGAGGTTTGGAAGGAGGAATTCGAAACCAGCCCGACGCGTGACGACGGCGTCGAGACCTCGACGATCTCCGGGATCCCGCTCAAGCCTCTCTACACCGCCGACGACCTGCCGAAGCGTGACGAAGAGATGCCGGGAGCCTTTCCTTACACGCGCGGCATCCACCCAGGCGGCTACCGCGGCCGGCTGTGGACGATGCGCCAGTTCTCGGGCTTCGCCACGGCCGAAGAGACCAACCGGCGCTACAAGTACCTGCTTGCGAACGGGCAGACGGGCCTGTCGGTCGCGTTCGACATGCCCACCCTGATGGGTCAGGACTCGGACGCTCCGACCAGCCGCGGCGAGATCGGTCACTGCGGCGTCGCCATCGATTCCCTGGCGGATATGGAAACTCTGTTCGACGGGATCCCGCTCGGCGAGATAACGACCTCGATGACCATCAACTCGCCGGCCGCGATCCTGCTCTGCATGTACATCGCGGTGGCTGAGAAGCAGGGCGTGCCTGCGTCGGCGCTCGGCGGCACTTTGCAGAACGACATCCTCAAAGAGTTCATCGCGCAGAAAGAGTTCATCTTTCCTCCCGAGCCTTCCATGCGCCTTGTCGTGGACTCCATCGAGTACTGCGCCAAAGAGGTGCCGAAATGGAACACCATCTCCATCTCGGGCTACCACATCCGCGAAGCCGGTTCCACCGCAGCCCAGGAGCTCGCCTTCACCCTCGCCGATGGAATGGCATACGTCGACGCGTGCCTGGAACGGGGAATGCGGATCGACGATTTCGCGTCTCGCCTTTCATTCTTCTTCGACGCCCACATCGATTTCTTCGAAGAGATCGCGAAGTTCCGAGCGGCGCGCCGCATCTGGGCTCGGTGGATGCGTGAGCGATATGGGGCGCAAGACGAACGGTCGCTGAAGCTGCGCTTTCACACGCAGACGGCGGGAGTCTCGCTCACAGCACAGCAGCCTGAGCTGAACATCGCCCGGACCGCGATCGAGGCGCTCGCTGCAGTTCTTGGCGGTACGCAGTCGCTGCACACGAATGCGATGGACGAGGTGCTTGCCCTTCCCACAGACAAGGCCGCGCGCCTTGCGCTGCGAACGCAGCAGCTGCTCGCGTATGAAACCGGTGTTGCCAACACGATCGACCCGCTTGGCGGCAGCTACTTCGTCGAGGCGCTCACCGATGAGATCGAGCGGCAGGCCGAGGTGTATTTCAAGCGGATCGAGGAGCTGGGCGGCGTGATCCCGGCGATCGAGGCGAGCTTCTTCCAGAAAGAGATCGCCGACTCCGCTTTCAGGTATCAGCAGGAGCTGGAGCAGAAGCGAAGGCTGATGGTCGGCGTCAACGAGTTCACGGTCGACGACGAAGAGCCGATGGAGATCCTCAGGATCGATCCGAAGCTGGAGGGCGAGCAGGTCGCGCGGGTCCAGGAGGTGCGGCGCACACGCGATCAGGCGAGGTGCTCGAAAGCCCTGGCGGCGCTGCGAAATGCGGCTACGGGCACCGACAACCTCATGCCCTACATCCTGGAATCAGTACGCGCGTACGCGACCGAGGGCGAGATCATGAACACGTTGATCGAAGTCTTCGGCATCTACACCGAAACGGCCGTCATCTAATGCCGGTCGATACGGCGGTGAGGCCGGTGCGCATCCTGGTCGCCAAAGTTGGGCTCGACGGACACGACCGCGGCGTCAAGGTCGTCGCCCGGGCGCTGCGCGACGCAGGGTACGAGGTTATCTACACCGGCCTGCGACAGACGCCTGAGATGGTTGTCGACGCAGCGCTGCAGGAGGACGCTCAGGTGATCGGGCTGTCCATCCATTCCGGCGCCCACATGACCCTGTTTCCGGCCGTGGTTCAGGAATTGAAGCGGCGCAAGGCCACGGACATCGTCGTGTTCGGAGGCGGCATCATCCCCGAGGACGACATCGTCGCCCTGAAGAAGAAGGGCGTAGCCGAGCTCTTCACCCCGGGCACCCCACTCCAGGAAATCGTCGACTGGCTGCGGAAGCGCTTCCCCCAAGGAGGGGGCTGACCGCAGACCTCCGTTCGCTTACCTGCGCACGACCACGGTGCCGGCAATCTTGTCCATCCATCCCTGCTTGCGTGGATCGAACGCGACCCAGATCACGCCGATGAAACAGACAAAAAAAGACAGCAGGAGGCCGAGCCAGCGCACGACTGCTTTGCCGAGGCCGATTGGCTGCCCCGTCGCCGCGTCGACCACACGCATGCCGAGGATGCGCTGGCCGATCGATCCTCCCATGTAGGTCCACAAGCCGACGAAGTACACGAGGCTGAGCAAGAGGTCGATCCCGTTTGAAGCCCGTGCCGACGCAGTGCTCAGGCTGTTTACGTCGCTGTAATTGACCCCAAGCGGCACGCTGAAAATGCCACCGATGATGGCGAGGATGATGCCGTCGATGATGTAGCCGACGACCCGGATCCAGAAGCCTCCGTAGGAACCCGGCGATGCGACGGCGACCGGCGCGTAGCCGCCAGGCATCTGCGGGGGCGGGGGCGGTGCGTAGCTTGGCGGCGGAGGCGGTGGACTCTGCATTTCTGGATTCTCCTTGGAAATGTGATTCTTCCGTCAGTACTGGAGCACGACAGAGTTGGCGACCTTGTCATGCCAGCCCTGCTTCCGCGGGTCGAAAGCGACCCAGATCCATCCGATGTAGCAGGCCCAGGTGTTGACAATGCTCATGAGGAATCGAACCGTGGCCCGCGCGTAACCAATGGGGGCGCCGGTGGTCGCGTCGACGACCCTCAAGTGAAGCAATCTCATGCCCAGGGTTGCGCCGCTCGAGCCCCAAAAGTAGATCCAGTACCCGATCTGCACCGCCGAGGCGATCAGGTACAGAAGTAGGAAACCGCCCCCGAAGACAACGGCGGCGGCGGCGTTTTGAGAGTTCTGGTTGCTCGAGCTTGCGCTGTTGGCAAAGAGGCGGCCGGCCACGGCGAAAATACCGAACAAAACCCCAAACGGTATGCCCAGGAGCAGGCCGTCGACCAGCCTGGCGACCAGGCGGATCCAGAAGCCGGCATACGTCGGCTGCGGGCCCTGGTACTGGGGCGTCGCGTACTGGATGGGTGCCTGTGGGGGCGAGTAGACAGACGGCGCCGAGGGCTGGGGTTGGAAGGAGCTACCGGGTGGAGGCGGCGGCGGAGGCGGTGGGTTCTGCATTCCTGAAACCTCCTGTTGGCTGGACCGGTTCGCGGAAATCGCTCTCCGCGGTATCATAACGACGCCTCTCCACCCCGAGGCCTAACCATGCAACTGAAAGCTTCTACCCGCACGCTTCTCGGCAAGGCTTCTCGCCGTCTGCACGGCGAAGGCAAGCTCGCTGGGATCGTCTACGGCCACAACGCCACCCCAACGCCGCTGGTCCTCGATCGCCTCGAGTTCCAGAGGGTGTTCATCAAGTCCGGGCGAACCCACCTCGTCGACCTGGTGGTCGATGGCGACCGCACCGAAAAAGTGCTGGTCCGCGAGATCCAGACCCATCCCCGCCGCCTGGGACCGATCCACGTGGACTTTTACCAGGTGAGCCTCGAGGAGAAGATCACGGTCGAGGTGCCGGTCCGCCTCGTCGGCGAGTCTGCCGCTGTCAAGCGCGGAGATGCGGACGTCTTGCAGCCGATTCACGCGGTCCGGGTGGAGTGCCTGCCCACCGATATCCCGGAGGCCTTCGAGGTCGACCTCACCCCGCTCGAGGACGTCGAGTCGGAGTTCCGAATCTCCGAGCTGAAGGTGCCCAAGGGTGTCACAGTGCTCATGGACCCGGAAGAGCTCGTGGTCAAGATCGTTCACCGCCGAGAGCTCAAGGTCGAAGAGGAAGCCCCGGCACTGGAGACAGCTCTCGTTGGAGAGGGCGAGGAAGGGGCAGAGGCAGGGGCGGAGGCCGCCGAGGAAGCCGAGACCGAGAAGTAGATGTCGCTTCGCGACGTCGCGTCGAGCCCGCTGCTCTACATCTTGCTGGCGGGGCTGGTCTTTGTCCTCTTTGTCGTCGCAGCGAGGTTCGTTGCACAGCAGGTGGCCGAAGCGCTGCGCCGCCGCGGGCTCCGAGAGAACGTCGTGGTCGTGGGAAGCCGTGTCATCACTGTCGCCCTTATCGTCATCGGTGCGCTTTTCGCTTTCGGCATCGCTGTGCATAGCGACAACGTCACGATCCTCGGCATCGTGGGGGCTGTCGTCATCACGAGCTTCGGCGCCCAGGACCTCCTCAAGGATTACGTGTCCGGGTACTACATCCTGTTGGAGCGGAACATCAAGGTCGGCGACAACATCTCGCTGGAGCGGGGCAGCGGCGTCGTTTCAGAGGTGCGGTTGCGGGTGACCTTGCTACGCAACGACGCCGGCGATGTCGTGATCGTCCCCAACTCGGAGCTGTTCACGCGTCCGGTCACCATTCACGCAGGCCCGGCGCCTGGCCCGGCAAGCGTGCCGGAGAAGAAGCCCTAAGCCAGCGCCCCGAGCGTGATCCGCCAGAGCGCCTGAAGCTGCTCCCCGTCGATCCCCGTCTCCTCGGCCATCAGCTCGCGGATCATCTGAGAGGCAAGCTCAACGTGGATCCCTGCCGACACCTGGGTGGCCAGCGATCTCAGGTGGTACGTGTGGTCGGGCTTGTCTGTCTCCACGGCAAGGTGCGCGCTCACCTGGTCGAGCTGCACGAACTTCGCCCAGCGGGCGACCTCGGCGCTGCCCGACTCGGGCGAGTCGGAGAGGTGCAGGCAGTTGACACCGCCGAAGATGCCGTAGCGCTCGCGTAGGGATCCTGGTCGCGACTGGGCGATGCGAGTCTCGCCGAGGTCGTGGCGCATCTGTTCCAGCGCTTCGCCCGAAGCGGTGATGCGGCCGACCGCCAGGGGCAGTGCGGTCATGAAGTCCACCAGCCAGGGAAAGAACGGCCTGCCCTGCAGAAAGTCGTAGTGGCTCTCGATTAGAGAGGCAGGCGGCTGGAACCAGGCGAGCGATTCGATCTTCCAATCGCGCTCGGTCGACAACCAGCCCCAGATGCCGGCGCGCGCGGCGAGCCGGTACGAAGCGTCGGGTTTGAAGATGAGAAGGGCGTCAGCCATAAGCCGTGAATTCTATCGTTCGGGCTTCTTGTCTCTCGCGCCTGGCTTGTAGACCTTGCGGCCCTTGAGCTTCTCTGGCATGTGCACCTGGTCCGCGACGCCGCCCTCGAAGTCGTGCGCGTACTTGTAGCCCTTGCCGTAGCCCATCGACTTCATGAGGCCGGTCGGAGCATTGCGAAGATGAAGCGGCACCGCTTCGTTGCCCGTCTGCTCGATCAGCTCGCGAGCGGCCCCATACGACGTGAGCGCCGAGTTGGACTTCGGCGCCAGGGCCAGGTACAGCGTCGCTTCGGTCAATGGAAGCACTGCTTCCGGCATGCCCACGAAATGCGCGGCCTGCTGCGCCGCAATGGCGACCTGAAGCGCTTGCGGATCGGCAAGCCCGACATCCTCGGCAGCCGAGATGACGAGCCTGCGGGCAACGAAAAGCGGATCCTCGCCGGCCTCCAGCATGCGAGCCAGCCAGTAGACCGCCGCATCAGGGTCGCTGCCACGCACGCTCTTGATGAGGGCAGACACGATGTCGTAGTGCTGGTCGCCGGCGCGGTCGTATAGAAGGTGTCGCTGCTGCAGGGCGCTCTCGATGTGGCCGACCTCGATCGTGCCTTCACCCGCCAGGACCGAGGCTGCCTCGAGGCCGTTGAGTGCCACCCGCGCGTCGCCGCGCGCGCTCTCGAGAAGGCTGTCGAGCGCCTCGGGACTGATCTGCGCCCCGATCTCGCCGAGGGCCCGCTCGACCACCTTCTTGAGCTCCGGGGGCTCCAGCGCCTCGAGACGGAACACGCGACTGCGCGAGAGAAGAGGCGCGATGACCTCGAACGACGGATTCTCGGTGGTCGCGCCGATAAGGGTCACCGTCCCGTCCTCGACGTGGGGCAGGATGGCGTCCTGCTGGGCCTTGTTGAATCGGTGGATCTCGTCGATGAAAAGGATCGTGCGCAGCCCGGCCCGGCGGTGAATCTTCGCCTCCGCCACTTGCTTCCGCAGGTCGGCCACACCGGCCGTCACCGCCGAGATCCCGACCAGGCGCGCCTTCGTCTCACTGGCGAGGAGGAACGCCAGGGTCGTCTTGCCGCTGCCCGGGGGACCCCACAGGACGATGCTCGGCAGGTGCCCGGAGCGCGTCAGCTCGCGGAGGACGTCGACGACCTTCCGCTGGCCGACGAGCTGGTCGAAGGTGCGCGGCCGCATGCGCGTGGCCAGTGGAGCGCTTGGCTCATTCCCGGCCACGGCCTCGAACAGCTCTCCCTGCCCGGCCATGCCCTGATTCTGAACCCAAGTTTGAGAAGAGACGCCGCGGTCGTGCCCGGAAACAGGTTGGATTTCCCTCATATAGACTGCCCCCATGTCCACCTGCTGGTATTGCAACTCCGAGCTGCCTGACGGATCTCAGTACTGCCACGCCTGCGGGCACAGTCAGACGGACCGGTCTTCGAGTCCCCTCTTTGGAGTCGTCGACCCGGTCACCGGGATCTGGAACTCCAAGTTCATCAATGCCCTGGTCGGCCAGGAAGCCAACCGCGCGGTGCGCTACCACCGACCGCTGTCGGTGCTCGTGGTTGAGCTCGACCACGCCGAGCACATCGACAAGGAGTTGGGCCACATCCAGCTCGAGGGCCTTCTGCGGGAGATATCGGAACGGCTCGGCGTGTCCATCCGCGACACCGACACCGTCGCCTTCCTCGACGCCGAGGGCCCGCCGCACTTCGCCATCGTGCTGCCGGAAACCAACGAGCAGGGCGCCACTCTGGCCGCTGACAAGATTAGGCGCGGGATCGCCGCCCACGACTTCGCGACAGGCGGCAACTGGCAGCGGATCACCGTCAGCTGCGGCGCCGCCACCATCGGCGTTATGCCGGCGGGCGAGGAAGAGGCTGGTCTGATGAACCGCCGCGAGTACACAGGCAACCTGCTCCGCGAGGCGTACCACGCCCTGGAGGCGGGCCGTTCTGCGGGCACCAACCGCACCTCGGTCGGCGCCTTCCGCTCGTAGGAGAGCGGCCGCTTCCGTAGCATCACATCTGACTTGGGATCCACTCGCGTCTATCTGATCCGTCACGCAGACGTCGAGAATCCGCGCCGCCTGCTCTATGGGCACCTCGACGGCTTCCAGCTCAGCGCCCTCGGGCGCGCGCAGGCGCTCGCCGTCGGCGATCGATTGAGCTCATCGGGTCTCAAACGGATCGTGCACAGCCCGCTCGCGAGGGCGCACGAGACTGCAGAGCTGATCAATTCCCGACTTGCATCGCCCGCGATCCTCGAAGCAGATCCCGAGCTGCGTGAAGCCGAGTTCAGCCGCTATCTCCAGGGCCTGCCGTACTGGCAGATCCCCGTCCGCCGCCCGCTCTGGTTCGTCCACAAGGCCAAACGTGGCCTGCTGCCGGGCGACGAGGCGATCGGCGCGCTTGGCGGACGCGTGCTCGAGGTGATGAAGCGCATCGCCCGCGAGCACCCTGGCGAAACGATGGCGATAGTCAGCCACGCCGACCCGCTGCAGGCTGCATGGACTCTGCTCGACGGTCGCGCCCACAACGAGCGCGAGCTCTATCGAAAGGTGGTCGACCGGGCCGGTGTGCTCGAGGTCGACCTCGACGGTGACAAGCCTGTCGCCTGGGAGTACGTCCCGCCCCCGAAGGTCGCGACCCCGACGAGCGCCGCGCTCTCATGACCCCGCCTGGGAAGTTCCCAGACGGGTTCCTCTGGGGCACCTCCAGCGCCGCCCACCAGGTCGAGGGCGACAACCGCAACAACGATTGGTGGCAGTTCGAGCAGCAGCCAGGCCGGATCGCGAACGGCGATTCCTCGGCGATCGCGTGCGATCACTACCACCGCTACCGAGAGGACTTCGCGCTGCTGCGCGAGATGAAGCAGAACGCGCACCGGCTGTCGATCGAGTGGTCACGGATCGAGCCCTCCCAGGGCGAGTTCGACTCGCGCCAGATCCGGCATTACCGCGATGTACTCGGCGAGCTGCGCGAGCAGGGCATTCAGCCCATGGTCACGCTGCACCACTTCACGAGCCCCCTGTGGTTCAGCGCAAAGGGCGGTTGGGCCGCTGCCGGCGCCGCGCACGCCTTCATGCCTTTCGTCCACCGCGTGATCGACGAGCTGGGCGACCTGATCGGGTTGTGGTGCACGCTCAACGAGCCCAACATCTACGCGGTCAGCGGCTGGATGGTCGGCGAGTTTCCACCGGGGAGCAAGGGCGACGTCGCATCTCTGTACCGCGTGCTCAGCAACATGCGTCGAGCACACGAGCTTGCTTATGGCGCCATCAAGCGAAGCTGGCCCGACTCGTCGGTTGGACTTTCACACCACCGGTTTCTGATGTTGCCGGCTTCCAAACACAGGCGGGACCGTTGGGCTGCGCGAGCCGCGGAGCTGGTCCTGGATCGTTGGCCCGTAGCGCCGGGACAGCTGCGGAATGTCGTCGATGCCCCCTCGGATTACATCGGCATCGCCCATTACTGGGGCCAGATGTGCGCATTCGACCCTAGGCTCTCGAAAGATCAATTCGTGAGGCGCTTCAACGTCCCCGGCGTGCCGGTGACGGACATGGGCTTGAGCGCCGATCCCACGTGGATGCGGCTGGTGCTCAACGACCTGCGCCGCCTGAACAAGCCCGTGTACATAACCGAGAACGGCCTTGCGACCGCCGACGACGAGTGGCGGCAGCGCTATTTGAAGGAGATCCTATCGAACGTGCAACTTGCGATCGAAGATGGGGTCGACGTTCGCGGCTACTTCCACTGGACGACCATGGACAACTTCGAGTGGGCTCGCGGCTACGCGATGCGGTTCGGACTCATCGACGTCGATCGCAAGACTCTAGAGCGGCGGATCAAGCCCAGCGGGAGGCTCTATGCCCGTATCGCGCAGGCCAACTCTCTCCCACTAGACTCAGCCCAGTGAATCGAAGGTCGGGATCGATCGCGGCGGTTGCGATAGTCCTGGGTTCCGCCTTGATGCTCTCGCTGGCCTGGGGCCTCCAGCATGCGGCCATGCAGCGGCCGGCTCTCATCGGCAATGCGGCGCCTCGGCTGGCGATCCAGCAGTCCGACGGGAGCACCCTGCAGGTCTCGGACCTGCGCGGCAAGCCGGTGGTCCTGGATTTCTGGGCATCGTGGTGCGTGAGCTGCGCCCTGGACCTGCCAGTCCTCGCGAGCGCTGCCAGCTCCCACCCCGGCGTCGCTTTCGTCGGGGCTGCGATGCAGGACACCGCGGGCTCGCTGCATGCGTTCGAGCAGCGGCATCCGCACCCTTACCCAGTCGGCCAGATCGTCGACGGTGACTACCAGTCTTACGGCGTGGTGGCACCTCCCGTGACCGTCTTCATCGACTCGAGCGGCATGGTTGTCGCATCGTTCGAAGGGCCGCTCGATACGCCGACCATCGATCATTACCTGGGGCTCATCGCATGATCCTTGGCATGCTTCCGGGAGTGAAATGGGCGCTCTTGGGCGCGGTCGTCGCGGCCTGTGTCGCCTACCTCGTTTACTCCGCATCCGGCGGGTCGTCCGAGTACTACCTGACGGTGTCGGAGCTCCGTGCCCACGCGACCAGCGGCGACGTGCGGGTGGCGGGCGTGGTGCAGAGCGACGTGCAGCGCAGCGAGGGCGGGCTCCAGGTCCTCTTCACGGAGAAGGATGGGACCGCATCGATCCCCGTCGAGTATCACGGCACGCTCCCGGACATCTTCCAGCCGGGGATAACGGTGGTCGCCGAGGGAAGGCTAGGCACCGATGGCGTCTTCCACGCAAGCGCGGTCCTGGCGAAATGCCCGTCGCGCTTCTCAACGACTCCCTATACACAGTGAACCACCAATGATCGGCTACCTCGGTGCCGGCGCCCTGCTTGCGGGGCTCGTGATGGGCGGGTTTTCGGCCGTGCTGTCCTTCTGGGCCGGCTGGCGCGAGAACCCGGTGTTCGTCCAGATCGGCCGGCGCGCCTTTTACGCGAGCGCGGCGATGATCCTGGTCGCAGCCGCCCTGCTCGAGCTGGGCCTTCTGTCGCACGACTTCTCGCTCGCCTACGTGACCGAGCACACCGACCTCTCGACGCCGATACCGCTGATCGCCGCTGCTTTCTACGGCGGCCAGGAGGGCTCTCTCCTCTACTGGGCGCTCGTGCTCGGGCTCCTCGGCAGCGCCTCGCTGGTCGCCAGCTCCTCGCTCGGGGTGCGCCTTTCCGCGTATGCCGCCGGGATCCTGGCCGCGATTGAGACCTTCTTGCTGGTGGTCCTGGTCATAGTCGCGAGCCCATTCGACCTCTTACCAGTCACACCGCCGGACGGCCTGGGCCTCAATCCCGTCCTTCGCGACATGGGGATGCTCATCCACCCGCCGGTGGTGCTCGCGGGCTTCGCGTCGTTCGCGATCCCGTTCAGCTTTGCCGCCGCGGCTCTCCTGGCCGGCCGGTCGGACGCCGCCTGGATAGCCCATACGCGCCGCTTCGCGTTGATGGCCTGGGCGCTGCAGAGCACCGGGCTGGTGCTCGGCATGTGGTGGGCGTACCACGTACTCGGTTGGGGGGGCTACTGGGGTTGGGATCCAGTCGAAAACGTGGCATTGATGCCGTGGCTCGCGACGACTGCCTACCTGCACTCATCGCAGGTCCAGGAGCGGCGAGGCAGGTTGAAGGCATGGAACTTCGCCCTCGTGATCCTGGCTTTCCTGCTGGTCGTTTTCGGCACCTTCATCGTTCGTAGCGGTGTCGTGCCGTCGGTGCACACGTTCGCGGTCAGCGCCATCGGTCCCTGGTTCTTCGGGTTTCTTTTCGTTTGCCTTGCGTTCTCAATCGGCCTGCTGGCGTTCCGCGCCGGCTCGCTTGCGAGTACCGCCCGCGCCGCGCCTACCGTATCGCGCGAGAGCGCTTTCGTGCTGCAGAACCTCGTCCTGATCGGAGTGATCGCGGTGGTCTTCTGGGGAACCGTGCTGCCGCTCGTCTCAGGCATGCTCGGCCAGGAGCGGGTGGTCGGCGCCCCTTATTACGAACGCGCGGCAGGACCGCTCTTCGTGGTGCTCCTGGCGTTGATGGCAGCCGGACCTCTGCTGCCATGGCGCCATGCGGGCTCCGCGTTGTTGCAGTCGCTGCGGTGGCCACTAGCCGTGGCCGCCATCGTTGCGGCCGCTTTCCTCGTGGCGGGCGTGCGGTCAGTGCCGGCGCTCCTTGCCATTCCCCTTGCCGCCGCCGCTGGGACGACGTGCCTGGTCGAGTACTCGCGGATGGGCCTGAAGCTGCGCAGATCGCGTCAGGGCTGGGCACAGGCGGCCGCTGTGGTCGTGCGAAAACGGCGGCGCTACGGGGCCTACCTTGCGCACCTCGGGATGGTGGTGCTGGTCGTGGGCATCGCGGGGTCACACTTCTGGCAGCAGGAGAAGGACATCTCCCTCATGCCAGGGGACCAGGTGTCTGTCGCCGGATACACGCTGACCTATACGGGCGCTGAGCAGAGACAGCTCGCTGATCACACCGAGCTGGTCGGCGCGATGCGCCTCGGCGACCAGACATTGGAGCCGGCGCGCGCGACCTACGCGGGGCTTGGTGGCCAGTCGCTCACGCATGTGGCGATAAGCAGCACGCCGATTGCCGACGTCTATGTCGTCCTCGCCGGCCTGAACACTGACGGCTCGGCTGCATTTGTAATCTTCGTCAACCCGTTGGTCAGCTGGATCTGGGCCGGCGGCGCGATCATCATCCTGGGCGTGATCCTGGGCAACGTGGGGGAGAGGCAGAGGGTGTTCGAGCTCCAGGTAGCGCGTGTCGCGAGCCCGTTGCCGGCTTAGATGGCGCTGATCGTCGCCACGCTCCTTTTGTTCGCGTCGGGCCCGTTCGTGCTGTGGCCGCTGATCAAGACACCGGCTGATGAACCCGCGCCGGCGATCACCGAGAAAACAAAGTGAGCGCGATCGTCGCCCACGAGATCACTCAGCGGTTCGGTTCGGACGTTGCCCTCGACGCCGTCGACTTTGCGCTCGACGAGGGAGAGCACCTTGCGGTCCTGGGGGACAACGGCGCCGGCAAGACCACGCTGCTTCGCATCCTCGCCACCGCGGCCCGTCCGACTTCCGGCCAGCTTGCGATCTTCGGGCTCGACGCAGTGCGTGAGCGCAAGGCGCTTCGGGCGCAAATCGGCTATGTCGCCCATGCGCCTGGGTTGTACCCAGCTCTTTCGGCGGCGGAGAATCTCGAATTCTTCTGCTCGCTGCACGACGTCGACCGCAAGCGCGTGCCTGAGGCGCTGGCCTTGGTTGGGCTCAGCGACGTCGCGCGGCGGCCGGCAGGACGGCTCTCGCGCGGTGAGCAGCAACGGCTTGCGATCGGACGTGCGGTTCTGCACAGTCCGCGCCTCCTGGTCCTCGACGAGCCTGACGCGAGTCTCGACTCGGACGGCCCCGACCTGTTGGCGAGCGTGATGCGCGGGCGCTCTGTGGTGCTCGCCACCCACGATCACGCACTCGCGAACCGCCTCTGCCAGCGAACTGTGATGTTGAGCAACGGCAGGTCGCTCGGTGCGGGCACCAGGTTGCGGGTGGTCCGTTGACCCGATCGATCGCAGTCGCCTATGCGGTCGCTAGGAAGGACCTGACATCGGAATGGCGCACGCGCGAGCTCGTGCCCGCGCTCGGCCAGTTCGTCGTGCTGGCGCTGGTGATCGCCAACTTTGGGTTCCAGATCGACTCGCAGAACGCGACGGTTATCGCGCCAGGCGTTCTGTGGCTGGCGCTTGTGTTTGCAGGCTTGGTCGCTTTCGGGCGCGCGTTCGCCGCCGAGCGCGAGCAGGCCTCACTGGAAGCGATGCTGCTCACGCCGGCGTCCGCGGCCGCGATCTTCGCGGGCAAGGCCATCGCCGCTGCCCTGTTGCTGATCGCGTGCGAAGCGGTCCTGCTGCCGGCGCTCGCGCTGATGTTCGGAACTCCGTTCAACGCAGAACTGGTCGCCGCTGTCCTCATCGCGACAGTCGGCATGGCGGCTCTCGGTTGCCTGTTCGCCGCCATGGTGGCGCGCGTGCGCTCGAGGGAGGTGCTGCTGCCGCTTCTTACTCTGCCGCTGTGGATTCCGTTCATCGTTGCCGGAGGCCAGGCCGTCCAGGTGGCGATGGGCGCAAGCGGCAGTTACAACCAGGCCGTGGCCCTGCTCATCGACTTCGACATACTCTTTGTCGTGCTCACGTCGCTCGCGGCGAGGTTTGTCCTGGATGACTAGGTACACGAGGCTGGTAGCGGCGGCTGTGCTGCTCATGCTCGTCGCCGGAGCGCTGATCTTCTTCTACGCGCCTGAGGATTTCCTTCAGAAGGAGCCGCAGCGAATCTTCTATCTGCACGTCAGCGCAGCGATCGCTGCCTTCGCGTGTTTCGCAGTTGTGTTGGGTGCGAGCATCGCCTACCTGCGAACCGAGAGCCTACGGGCCGATCGCCTGGCGAGGGCGGCCGCGTTGGTCGGCGTGGTTCTGACCACCGTCACCCTCGTCATGGGGATGCTGTACGCGAAGCCGATATGGGGCAAGTTCTGGACCTGGGACGCACGGCTCACGTCGACGTTGGTGCTCTGGATCATCTACGCGGGCTATCTGCTCCTTCGCCGCCTGGCCGAGCCAGGACGACAGGCCGCGCGCTTTGCGGCGGTGGTCGGGATCTTCGGCTTCGTCGACGTGCCCATCGTGTACTTCAGCGTCACGTGGTGGCGCACCCAGCATCCTGGGCCGGTGATCATCAGCGACGCGCTGCCTCCGCAGATGCTGTTCGTGTTCCTGGTGACGATGGCCTGCACGCTGTTCTTGGCCGCCGTGATGGTCGCCATCCGCTACCAGATCGAGACGCTTACGGATGAAGTGCCGTCGCCAGTCGTCCAGCTTGTCGGCACGCAGCGAGAGCCGGAGCCGGCCCGATGATTTATCTCGTCGTTGCGTACGTCGTCGCTGTTCTCATCCTGGGCGGCTTCCTCTGGCTGTCTCTGGGCACATTGCGCGAGCTGTCAGCCAGGGCGTCAGGACAAAAATAGGTCCTCCGATTCAATTCGGCCTCTCCGGGTCGATTTGAGTCCTAGCTCCCGGCGCCGGGGGGCGGATCGAGCGCCTCGCGCAACTTTGGCGTCAGGCCGGCGAGTATGCGCTCGGTCAGGCCCCAGACCACGCTCTCCTCATGGGCGAGGTAGCGAAAGCGCCAGGGGTTGGAAGACTCCAGCCAGGCGCTGTCGTCGAGCAGCGTTGCGAGCGGTATCTGGAGAACGCCTTCCAGCTCGCTTGGCTCGTGCACGAATTGGGCAACCGGGCCTGGCAGGTGGGCGACGAAGGGAACGACAGAGAAGTTGGAGACCGCCGCATAGATGGGCTCTCCGGCGCCCAGGGGAACCAGGCTGCCACGCGGCACGCCGATCTCCTCGGTCACCTCGCGCTGGGCAGCCTCCCACGCCGACTCGCCTTCATGGACGCCCCCTCCAGGCAGCGCGACCTGCCCGGGGTGATCCCGGAGATCGGCCCGGCGTCTGACGAAAGGCACCTCCCAGCGCCCATTGGCTTCGTACAGGACGAAAACCACGGCTGCCTTCCTGGCGCCCCGGCGGAACTCGCCCCAGCCGTCGATTGGGCGGAACAGGCGTTCGAGGCGAGCCAGGAAGTCGACGTTGCCGATCTCAGAAGCCCTCCCAATTGGTCATTGGCTCCGCGAGCCAGTAAGCTAAGAAAGGTAGCTGAGATGATCGACCGAACAAGCACGCGTATCGAGCAGCAGGAGACGGCGCTCCGCCGGCACAACCGGCGCCGCTACGCCTTCCAGCGGATGCTGGAGGCCAGCGACAGGGTCCTGTGGCGCCTCGAGGAGATGAACCGGGACGGCGTCAAGACCGTGCCCGCGCCCGTGCGAGCCGAGCTCCGGGAGGTCGTCGAGACGATGCCGAACCACGTTCGGGAGCCGCTGCGCGACCGGGGGATCGTCCAGGACACCCTCGACAGCCTTTTTGAGATCCAGGAGCGCCTGTTCCGCTGGCGCTTCCCCGACTGGGACGACACCGAACCCGACGACTTCGACTACGCGAGCTAAATATGAGAAAGGACCAGTCGGTCCTCTCTCATCGCCAGGCGCTTCGCGCGTGGCTGCTCTCTCTCCCGGGATTGGATTAAAAATATGAGAGGGAACCAGTCGGTTCCCCCTCATCGGCGGGCGCTTCGCGCGCGCCTGCTCCTCCTCCCGGGATTGGATTTATTACGAATTGGTTTCTCCACGCCACGTTTGGCGGCCGGGGAGACAAAGTTATGGCCGGGGGGACCCCGGCCAACCCTGCGACGCTAGCTTGATGTTGGGTCGGGTATTCCCGGTTGCTAGGCCGACGCGAACGTGAGGATCAGGTCCGTTGCGTACGCGGTCAGGAAGCCCAGCAGCAGGCCCCAGGCGAAGGCCGGTGGCGAGCTCAGCTTGCGGCCCACGTTGAACAGCTCGTTGACCACGTACAACAGTGCCCCGGCCGCGATGGCGAGGAACGCCACGTAGAAGTAGTTCGAGCTGGCCAGATAGCCGATCCAGGCGCCGATGAAGGTGGGGCCGCCGCCGATCAACCCGGCCAGCCCAAGAAAGCCCCAAGAGGCAGGCTTCGGCTCCATCGTCATCGGAGCGGCGATCCCAAAGCCCTCTGTCACGTTGTGCAGGGCGAAGCCGACGACCAGGACGCCCGCGAAGGCGATCGCACCCGTGTGCGCGGACTGCCCGATGGCCAGGCCTTCCGAGAGGTTGTGCAGGCCAAGCCCCGTGGCAATGGCAAGCGAAAGCGACTTGGGACTTGGGCTGTGGGCGCCGTGCTTCAAGCGCCCGAAGATCGCGCGGTTGAAGTAAACGAGGCCCAAAAGGCCGGCCCCGACGCCGACCGCAAAGATCACGGCGATGATCACGAACGGCCCACCGTCGCCTGCGCGAGCGCCGGCAATGGTGAGCTGCACCTTGTCCCCGGCGTGGCTCAGGATGTCCCAGAGGAGGAACACGAGGATCCCGGTCGCGAACGCGTTGAGGAAGCCCTGGACCGACTTCGGCAGGCCGCGCAGGCGCGCCACCGGCAAGCCTAGGAAAATAGTGGCGCCGGCGAAGGCTCCCAGTAAAACTGCAGTGGCTTGGCTCATAGTGGGCTCACAGGATTAGTACGTGCAAAAGGCGCAATTAGATAAGTCTAACGTGGGCTCGAGGCCCCCTTCGGAGGTGGTTGCGCACTACCTCGAGGCCATTTATTACATGTGGTCGGAGGGAGAGGCGCTGCGCAGCGCGCGTCTCGCCGACTGGCTGGGGGTGAGCCGGCCGACGGTCACTGTGGCGGTGCGGCGGATGGCCGGCTACGGCATGGTGCGCATGAACAAGCGCAAGGAGATCGAGCTGACCGCCGCCGGCCGTCGGGCCGCCGAGGCGATCGTCAGGCGGCACCGCATCATGGAGCGCTGGCTGACCGATGGGCTCGGCCTGGATTGGGTGACCGCCGACGAAGAGGCCGCGCGGTTGGAGCACGCTGTCTCCGAGGTCGTCGAGCGGCGCCTTTACGAGGTGTTGGGCCGGCCGACCACCTGCCCCCACGGCAACCCGATTCCGGGGTACTCCAAGGCCCTGCCGAAAGAGGTCAGGCTCGCGAGCCTCGAGCCTCGGACGCACGCGTCGGTGTCGCGTGTGTCAGAGGTTGCGGAGCGTGAAGCGCCGACCCTGCTCAATTACCTGTACGAGCGCGGGCTCACTCCAGGCCGGGACATTGCGGTGCTCGAGGTCGACGGTGTCGCCCACACCATCACAGTCCGCGCGGGAAAGCGCTCGGTGACGCTGAGCCATGACACTGCTGCGAAGCTATGGGTGGTCCCGAAATGAGCGAGCTCGAGGGGGGTGCATCTGGAGCTGGCTCCGCCAGGCCGAATGCCTCGAGGGGTGACGTTCCCCCTCAGAACGACAGCCACGACCTGCAGGCGTTGCGTGAGCGAGTTGCAGCCTCGCGGGCCGACCTGGCCCGTCTGCCGGTGGAAGTGGATCGTGGCGCCGGCCCCGTTGATCCGGCAACCGGCGAGGCGTGGCATCGTGGAAACGTCCTCGGCCACATGAGCGAGATGCTTGACTACTGGACGGCGCAGATTCAGGGCGCGATCGAGGGGTCGGCCACGATGGGCCGCGACGAGGAGGGCGCTGCGCTACGCCGTCAGGGCATCGATCAAGGGAACGGCCTCTCCGAGATTGAGCTGAGGAAGGCGATCGACGGGAAGATCGGACGCGTGCTGGTGTTGTTGTCGGCGATGAATCCTGACGATCTAGAGCGGACTGTCGACTTCCACAATCGCGAAGGAAATCGCCAGGCTCGGGTCGGCGAGCTGTTGCAGATGCTGGTGGTTCGCCACCTCGAGGAGCACGTAGACCAGCTGTCCGGCCTGGGCTAGCGGATCGGCGTCTCTCCGACCGCGGTGGTGACGCTCTGGCCGCAGAAGGCACAGCGTCTCGCGTCGATTGGGATCTCGCTCAGGCATTCCGGACACTTCTTGATCGTCGGGTCCTCCGGAGGCTCTTTCTTAAACCCCGCCATCAGTGCCGTGTACGGGACGATCACCAGGAAGTAGATGACCGCCGCAATGAGGACGAACGCGAGCAGACCGTTGAGGAAATCCCCGTACAGGAACTTGCTGTTGTTCACCGTGAACGACATAGACGAGAAGTCAGGTTGGCCGCCGATGGCGGCGATCAGCGGAGTCACGAGGTCCCTGACGAAGGCAGTGATCACCACCCCGAATGCGACGCCGATCACGACCGCGGTCGCAAGCTCGACAACATTGCCTCGCAGCAGGAAAGCCTTGAATCCTCTCACCACTCAACTCCTCGCTTAAGCATCACTGACCGACAGCACGACTTTCCCGAACTGCTCCGTATTGTCAACGCGCGTCAGAGCATCTTGCACCCGATCGAGTGGGTACACCGTGTCTACCACCGGTCGGAGGCCGTCGTCGATCGCGCTCAGGACAGCCTCGAACTCGGACGCGTTTCCCATCGTCGAACCCAGCAGGTCCGCCTGGCGGAAGAAGAGTCGCGGCATCGTGATCTCGGCTTTGACGCCCGAGGTGGAGCCGCAGGTCACTATCCGTCCGCCCATTGCGAGGGAACGCAACGACTCGTCAAGGGTGGCCGGCCCGACGTGCTCGAACACCACGTCAACCCCGTCCTTGGTCGCCCCCCGGACGCCCTTGCTGAAGGCGCTGGAATCGAAGGCGGCGTCCGCGCCCAGCTCCAGGGCCCGCTTGCGTTTCTCCTCTGAACGGCTCGTCGCGAGCACGCGGGCGCCGAGGTGCCTGGCGATGCTGATGGCAGCGACGGCCACTCCTGCCCCGGCCCCGACGACCAGCACGGTCTCGCCCGCGCGCAGGCGGGCTCTCGTGGTCAGCATCCGCCAGGCAGTGAGAAAGGTCAGCGGGAAAGCGGCCGCCTCTTCCCAAGACAGAGTCTTGGGCTTGCGAAAAACGTTGCGGGCGTCGATGTGGATCAGCTCGCACGCCGTGCCGTCCGAGTGCTCGCCGAGGACGCCAAAGCTGGCGCACTTGACGTTCTCACCGGCTCGGCACCATTCGCATTCCCAGCAGCAGAGGGTGGGAAAGATGACGACCTCGTCACCCGCCTTCCATGACGGGTCGGCGGACGCATGGACGACCCCGGCGCCGTCCGCGGCGATCACTCGCGGGGGCGTGACGCGTTGTGCGCCGTGGGCGAGCCAGAGATCCAGGTGGTTGATGGAGGCCGCCTTGATCGCCACGGCCACAGTGCCGGGCTTGGGGTTGGTTCGAGGCCGCTCGCGGATCCGCACCCCAGCCGGGCCGATGGGCTCCTCGTAAACCGCGGCGCGCCCCTGGCTCAGTACTTCCATAAAGTTCGCCTCAGCACGAGCCACTTGCGAAAGTTAACAAGATCGGCGGGACGCTGGACGAGTGATACCAATAGACTGGGTTTTCGCGTTCAACGGCTATGCGGATCCTGGTACCGACCCTTACCCTCCTGACGCTGATGCTGCACGCGGTCCCCGTGCTGGCGGCCGACGCCCTCCCTCCGGGCCACCAGGCAGGCCCCTACGTTCGCTGGAGCTACCCGAGCCAGATGACTTACGGGCCGATCGAGAATGGCACAGGCAATACGGGGATGGCCCCAGCCGCCGGCGCATTCCTGACGCTGCCTTTCATGGGCCCTCAATACATCACCTCGATCTTCGATCACTGCTCGCCGGATTATTCGATCAACGGCAAGACCTGCCGGTACGACGGGGTCATCGCATCGTCACGAGTGGGCGGCCCGGATCCAACGTTTGATGCCGGCTATGCCCAGACTCCAGGCGGCCAGGACTACGTCTACTACGACGGGCACGACGGCTTCGACTACGGCCTCTACTACGAGCCGGTGGCAGCCGCGGCGGGGGGCGTGGTGATGCTCGCCGGGTGGGCGGTGCCTTCCTGCCACACCTGCTCGAGCGGATTGACGATCGAGATCAACCACAGCAACGGCTTGATGACGTACTACGGCCATCTGTCCAGGTTGGACGTCTCCGTTGGGCAACCGGTGCGCCGCGGCCAGGTCATCGCGCTCTCGGGCAGCACGGGCACCGCGACTGGGCCACACCTCCACTTCGGTGTCTATCGCGTCGACGGCGGCGGGCCTATCGATCCCTACGGTTGGTCAGGGTCATATCCCGACCCCTACTCGAAGGACGTCGGCGACCTGTGGCTCACAGGGTCGCCCCGTTACGCGAACGTCCCCATGCCCAAGGTCGCGATCAGTGCGGTGCAGAGCAAGCGCGACCCGACAGCGATCGACGTCTCGTGGTCGAGCCCCGGTGGCAGCGACGCGTTCGTCGTCTACGCGGTCGGACCGGATGGGGTTTTCCGGAATTGGACCGGCAGGGTGGCCGCAGGCAAGAAGGTCTTTCAAGGCGAGGCGGGCCAGCATTACTGGTTCTGGGCGACCGTGACAACCGATCTCGGCTGGAAGGATGCGAACGGCTCTTCAATCGTTCGGCTCCCGGGCGCCCCCCGTACGCAGCAATAGGCGGCTCGGAGGCTCCAACTAGAATCAGGCGGTCTTGATTGTTGAGGCCTTCAGGGGTAAGACCATCCTGGTCACCGGCACGACCGGCTTCCTGGGCAAGTCGATAGTCGAGAAGTGTCTGCGCTCGATCCCCGAGGTCGGTCGGATCAACCTGGCGATTCGTTCCAGCACCCGCCGTCCCGCCGCCGAAAGGCTGGAGCGCGAGGTGCTGGCGAGCCCCGCGTTCAGGCGCCTCAGAGAGGAGCTTGGCGAAGAGGCTTTCTCGAAGCTCGTCAAGGAAAAGCTGGCGGTGCTCGAGCTGGACCTCGGCCGCGACGGGCTCGGCCTCAGCGACGCGGGTCGCGAGCAGCTTCAAGAGTGCGAGATCGTGATCCATTCGGCCGCCGCCGTCGAGTTCGACAATCCGGCAGACCTCTCGGCCCAGACCAACCTGCTCGGCGCGGCGCGGATGGTGGAGGCGCTCAAGGCAGCCGGGAGCCGGCCGCATCTCGTGCACGTGTCGACCGCGTACGTGGGTGGGATGCTCCGCGGCCTCGTCCGCGAGCAGGCTCCTCACGACCCAGGGCTCAACTGGCGTCATGAAGCGGCCGTCCTGTCGAACCTCCGCCCAGTGGTAGAAGAGGAGTCGCGAAGGCCGGAGATCCTGAAGCGCCTGCGCCGCGAGGCGGGCGCGAAGATGGGTCCGGCCGGCACGCCGGCCGTCGCACGAACGACGGAACGCCTTCGCGACCGTTGGGTCAAGGACAAGCTCATCGAGCGCGGACGCGTCCACGCCAACGCGATGGGTTTCGCCGACATCTATTCGTTCACCAAGGCGATGGCCGAGCACGCCATCGTTGAGCTGCATGGCGACATCCCGCTATCGATCGTGCGACCGTCCATCATCGAGAGCGCGCTGGCCGAGCCGTTCCCTGGCTGGCTCGAAGGCTTCCGCATGGCGGAGCCACTGATCCTGGCTTTCGGGCGCGGCATCCTGCAGGACTTCTCGGGCCTTCCCGACGCCCTGCTCGACATCATCCCGGCCGACTTCGTCGTCAACACCGTCCTGGCGGTGGCCGCGAATCCTCCACCCGATGACAAGCCTCGCGTCTACCATGCCGCATCCGGCACTCGGAATCCGCTGCGGTTCCGCGAGGTCGAGGACGCGTCCAGGCGGTACTTCACCAAAAATCCGCTGCGCGACAAATACGGGCAGGCCATAGGCACCCCGACCTGGACTTATCCGACTCGCGGCCAGCTCTCGGCCCAGGCCACCACCGCCTTGCGCTTCGTTGAAGCGGCGCAATGGGTTGTGGAGCGATTGCCCCTCGGCGCCGATGTCGCAAAGGTCTCCGATGACCTCAACGGGGAACGGGAGCGCTTGGAACGCGCCGTCAACCTCATCCAGCTCTACGGCGTCTACACCGAGGTCGACTGCATCTTCGATACGCGCCACGTCACGGAGATATGGGACAAGGTCCCGTCGGAAGAACGCAAACAATTTCCGTTCGACCCAGCGCTGTATGACTGGGACCACTACTTCCAGGACGTGCATCTCCCCACCGTCGTTCGCATGTCCCGCGCCGAGACCGTGGTGCGGAAGGGCAAGCAACCCACCGGCAGCACCGCCGTCAAGCCCGAGAGTAGTTCTGTGCGCTCAGCCATCGAGAGGCGCACCGGTCGAGCGGATGTGCTCGCAGTATTCGACGTGGACGGCACGTTGGTCGAGACGAACATCGTCGAATACTTCCTGTGGATGCGGCTTCGCGCGCAGCCGCTGGAGGACTGGCCCTCGTTCATGGCGCAGATGCTCCGCGAGGCGCCGCGATGGCTCTACCTGGAGCGCCGGTCCAGGGCCGACTTCCAGCGCACCTTCTACCGCGAGTACAAGGGCCTCGATTACGAGGTGATGAAGGGACTCGGGCGAGAGGCCCTAGATGCGGTCACGTTGCGCCGCATCTATCCCGAAGGAATGCGCCGCATTCGCGAGCACAAGCGGGCAGGGCACCGCGTCCTGCTCCTGACAGGAGCGCTCGACGTCGTCGTGCAGCCGCTGGCCGACCTGCTCGAGGTCGAGGTCGACTGCGCGCACCTGCTCATCGATGCTGACGGCCGCCTCACCGGGGACCTCCAGTCGCCGCCGCCCGCTGGTGAGGCGCGTGGCACGCTTCTCGAGGAGTACGCGACGCGCAACGGAATCGTGCTGGCCGAGAGCTTTGCGTACGCGGACTCGTTGTCGGACCTGGGCATGCTCGAGCTCGTGGGCACGCCGGTGGCGGTCAACCCGGACGCGCGCCTCTCACAGGTCGCGGGTCAGCGCGGCTGGCGTATCGAGCGCTGGCGCATGGCGCCGGGAAACTGGCGCCTCCCGATGCCAGACCCGCGCTCTGCGGAGTATCGGGAGGCCGTGAGAAGGTGAGATCGATAAGTGTCCTCCCCGCTTGCCGGGGAGGTGGCCAGGCCGGCGAGCCGCCGACCGTTGTCCTCCCCGCTCGCCGGGGAGGTGGCCCGAAGGGCCGGAGGGGACGTCCATGCTGGCACTAACCTTCCACCGCTCGATCCCCGCGTTCGCCATCGTGAAGGCGTCAGGCGGGCGGCCCGACGTCGCCACCAGCGCGCTCTCCATGCTCAAGCTGGGCGACGTCCCGGAGCCGGAGCTTCCCGCGCGCAATTGGGTGCGCGTGCTGCCGACTCTGAGCGGCATCTGCGGCTCCGACCTCGCCGCGATCGGAGGGCACGCCTCGCTCTACCTCGACCCACTCACCAGCTATCCCTTCGTTCCCGGGCACGAGGTGGTGGGCACCCTTGACGACGGCAGCCGTGTCGTCATCGAACCTGCGCTCGGCTGCAAGGTAAGGGGCATCGAGCCGCCATGCCCGCGCTGCGCCGAGGGCCGGCCCGGCCTTTGCTACAACGTTACGGAGGGCCCGATCGAAGTCGGCCTCCAGACCGGATATTGCGCGGACACCGGTGGAGGATGGGGAGAGATGCTGGTCGCGCACCCGAGCCAGCTGCATCCGGTCGGTGATGCGCTGAGCGACGACGCAGCCGTGCTGATCGAGCCGTTTGCCTGCTGTATTCATGCGGCGTTGCGCGGTGGCGCGACCAAGGACGACTACGTCGTGGTGCAGGGGGCGGGCACGATCGGCCTGCTGACTGTCGCTGCGGTCAAGCTCTTCACGCCGCCCAAGCGGCTGGTCGCTGTGGCCAAGCACCCGGCGCAGCGCGATCTGGCGCGAAAGCTCGGCGCCGACCAGGTCATCTCGCCCGCTGACGTGTTCCAGCGCGTGCGCTTCGGGACCGCGGCGAGGCGCCTGGACGGAATGGACCGCCCACTGCTGCTGGGCGGCGCTGACGTGACCTTCGACTGTGTGGGCAGCACCGCGAGCCTCAACGATGCGGTGCGCTTCACGCGAGGCGGCGGCAAGGTAATCGCCGTCGGTATGCCCGGCGAGGAGAAGGTGGATTGGGCGCCGATCTGGCAGCGTGAGCTGACGGTGATGGGCGCGTACGCATATGGCTCGGAGCCCACCCACAAGGGCAGGCGGACGTTTGAGCTGGCCCTGGAAGCGGCGCCTGAGCTCCACCTCGAGAAGCTGACAGGGCCGCTGTTCGGGCTCGGCGAATATCGCGACGCCATCGCGTACGCGATGAGCGCGGGCAGGCTCGGCGCCGTGAAGGTCGCTTTCGATCTGCGAGGATTGCGCTAGTGGCTCGTCCGGGTGCCGTCATCGAGGTCGATCGCAACACTCCGCCTGTGCTCTTTCATTTCGGCGAGGGCGTGCGGCTGGAGAAGCTTCCGCTCGGAGCCCGCATCGTTTATCCGCCCGACCCGCTCGATCCGATAGCCCACCCTGAGCGCGCCATCAAGCGCGCGCTGGCGAAGCCGCTGGATGACGACCCTCTCAAGTCGCTACTTCGTCGCGGCATGAAGCTGACCATCGCGTTCGACGACCTCTCGCTCCCGTTGCCGCCGATGGCGGCCCCTGACGTGCGCCAGCTCGTGATGGAGGAGGTCATCGACATGGCCGCGGAGGCCGGGGTCGAGGATATCCACCTGATTGCAGCGCTCGGCCTACACCGGCGCATGACCGCCGATGAGATCCGCCACATCGTGGGGGACCGCATCTTCAGCACGTTCTGGCCGGATCGCCTTTACCAGCACGACGGCGAGGATCCCGAGGCCAATGTGTACATCGGCAAGACGTCGGCGGGGGAGGACGTCACCCTGCACAGGCGCGCTGCCGAGTCGGACCTCGTCATCTACGTGAACCTCACGCTGGTGCCCATGGACGGTGGTCATAAGTCGATGGCGACCGGCCTCGCCACCTATCGCGGGATCCGCGAACACCACAACGTCAAGACGCTGATGAGCTCGCTTTCGTACATGAACCCTCCGGACTCCGCCCTTCATCACTCATGCATCAGGCAGGGCCAGCTGATCGAGGACACGGTCCGCGTGTTCCACATCGAGACCACCGTCAACAACCACGCGTTTCCATCGATCGCCAACTTCATGCAGAAGCGCGAGACCGATTGGACGGCGCAAGACCAGGCCATGTTCCTCGGCATGAAGCAGTTCACCGACATCGCTCCGCCCGCCTTCAAGCGCAGCGTCTTTCACGCGATGCGTGCTCCGTATGGGCTGACCGGCGTGCATGCGGGCCAGGTCGACGCGGTGCATGAGAAGACGCTGGAAGCTGTGCGAAATCAGATCAGTGTTCGCGTCGAAGGTCAGACGGACATCGTCACGATCGGCGTGCCTTACCTCGGCCCCTACAACGTGAACGCCCCCATGAACCCGGTGCTGGTCGTGTGCATGGGGCTGGGGTATCTATTCAACTTCTACAAGAACAAGCCGGTGTTGAGGAAGGGTGGCGTGGCGATCCTCACCCATCCATGTCGGTATGAGTTCGACGCGGTCCAGCACCCCAGCTATATCGATTTCTACGACGAGGTGCTCGCCGACACCACCGACCCGCAGGAGATCGAGACCAAGTACGAGCTGCGGTTCGCGGAGGACCCGTGGTTCCGGCAGCTGTACCGGAAGTCTCACGCGTACCACGGGGCGCATCCGTTCTACGCGTGGTACTGGGCGGCTCACGCGATGGATCACGCGGGCGACATCATCATCGTCGGGGGCGATCGCGACGTCGTGCACCGGCTTGGTTTCAAATGCGCGACCACGCTTGAGGATGCCTTTGAGATGGCGGAGCAAACAGTGGGCCGCTATCCAAGCGTGACCCACCTGCGCATGCCGCCGATCCTGCTGGCCGAGGTCGAATGAGAAATGAAAGGGAACCCTGGCGGTTCCCTCTGATGCTCTCTCTCCGAGCAGGTGGGGATCAATTTAATGATTGCTCCAGGCGGCATTTGGGAGGCGGATTGACGAGACCAAGTCGCGGCCGGGGTAACCCCGTCCGCCCATGCGACGCGAGCTCTAATTCATGACCTGGTATTCGGGCGAAGGCTTCTCGCGGCTCACGGGTGCCGTTGGGGATGCGGTTCGGGATGTGCGCCGGGTTCGACGGGGATGGCATTGGGATTCGCCTCGCCCGCGCACCTGGCCCGAGGAGGGATCGGTGGTCCCGGCACGCGCGAGCGACCTCAGCTGGGCCCGGCAGGAACCCGTCCGGACCATCCGCTTCCTCATCCAGCGTGGCCTGCTGCTGCCTTTCACCGAGGCGATGGCGCACCCGAAGGTCGAGGGACGCGAGTGGGTGCGGGACCTCGAACGTCCTGTGATCTTCGCAGCCAACCACTCGAGCCACGCCGACACCTCGCTCATCCTTCACGCGCTCGGCGACCGCGCCCGCGACCGGACGGTGGTGGCCGCAGCCGCCGACTACTGGTTCAAGCGGCCGCTGCTCGGCAACATCGTCAGTCTGTTTCTCAACACGTTCCCGTTCTCGCGGACGGGGGGCGCGCAGGCCCAGCTGCACAGCTCCAGCCAGCTGCTGAAGTCGGGCTGGAACCTGGTGCTGTTCCCCGAGGGGAGTCGCTCGCCCGACGGGCGCATCCACGAGTTCAAGGCGGGTGTCGGCCATCTGGCGAACGAGACGGGGACGCCAGTCGTGCCGCTGCACATCCGCGGGGCGTACCAGATCATGCCGAAGGGTCAATCGCTGCCGCTGCCCGGCCCGGTGCGCGTACGCATCGGCAAACCGATGTCGCCCCGGCCCGACGAGGGCTCTCGACAGTTCACCGCCAGGGTGGAGAAGGCGGTGAGGGCGCTCGCGCTCGAGCCCGCCCAGCCGGACATCCAGGGTTCGTGGATCGAGCGGTGGCGTTTGATGAAGCCCAGAGAGCTTCCATATGAGGAGAGCACAGAGCCCGTCCAGGCTTCCGAGACAACCACTCAGCCGGTCAAGGCCGCCCGCAACGAGCGCCCTCTTTCTACTGCGCGGGCGTTGCCGGCTCCACCCGAAAAACCGGATGGTCGGGCGCGATCCGCATTAGCTCCGCCTCGGGCGAGTCGGCCGAAACACCCCTGAAAAAGACGCCCACCTCGGCCTTCCAGCGCTTGAGGTAAGCCTTCAGGATCGGGATCTTCTCGTCGTCGCGGAGCTCCACCGCACGGAACGGCTGGGCCTTGCTGCCGAGTTGCAGCTCGCCGGTTCCTGACACGCGGATGTTGCGGACCCACTGGGTCTGGCCTCGCGGAGCCACCAGGTACTGTTTGCCCTCATAGGTGAGGAGGTTCACCGGCGCGGTTCGCCACTCGCCTGACGAGCGGCCTTTTACGCGCAAGACGCGAGAGCCCCAGACGCTGATCCCGCCCCGTGTCAGGACGGCGACCGCAGCGTTGAAGACGTTCTTGGTGAACCAACCGGGTCGGCGGTAGTAAGCCATGGCACTTCACGATACGCATCGCCCTCGGCGCGCTCCAAGTAAACTTCTCGGTCTTGGGGAAATCGAAAGGTCCACGTCGAGGTCCGCGAACGCCGAAGGCGCGGAAGGTCGATCGCGACGATGGAGACCAGAAAGAAGCAGCGGTCGTGATGGACGCGGTCGTGGCGCAGGCGTTGCCCAACGCGATGTTCGAGGTCGAGCTCGAGAACGGCCACAAGCTCATCGCCTACGCAGCGGGCCGCATGCGCCGCTACTTCATCCGCATCACGCCGGGCGACCGCATCCGCGTGGAGCTGTCGCCCTACGACCTTTCACGAGGACGCATCGTCTACCGGTATCGCGAGTAGCTTGACCTCCGACATCGCAGGCGTCCTGAGCTCGGCCCGCGTCTTCGACCTAGAACAGCTTCGTTATGCAGGCGCGCCATCGCACCCCGCGCACGCCCCCGGTTTCAACTACTTCCTCCATCGCCACCACGCACCCGGCGCTCCCGAAGCGCGGACTGGGGCCTCCGGCATCGTGGTCATGCCCGAGCACTCGGGCACCCACATCGATGCCCTCGCCCACCAGGCCGAGAATCTGATGCTGCATGGGGGAGTCCACGTGGACTCGGGCGTACAGACGTCGGCCGGGTTCAAAGTCCTCGGCATCGACCAGATGGCTCCAATCGTGGGCAGGGGTGTTCTCCTCGATGTCGCCGGCGCGAACCGCCTCCAGCCGGAGCATGCCATCACCATCGAAGAGCTGGAGCGCGCCGCCGCCGGCGCGAGCGTTGAGATTCGCGAGGGCGACGTCGTACTCGTCCGCACCGGCTACGGCGCGCTGTGGAGCCAGCCCGAACAGTACCTGCACGCTGCCGGCGTCAGCGGAGCGGCATCGCGCCGGCTGGCGGAGCTCAAGGTCAAGGCGGTCGGCGCCGACAACATTGCATGGGACGTGCTCGGACCCACCGATCCCGAGCTTGGTGTGACCCTGCCCGGCCATGTCTTGCTCTTGGTTCGGGCCGGCATCCCGATCATCGAGAACCTCAATCTCGAGGAGCTGGCGGCGGCCAAGGTCTACGAGTTCGGCTTCGTGTGCCTGCCGCTCAAGATGCGCGGCGCCACCGGCTCCCCGGTGCGCCCCATCGCCCTGGCCGGGCTGTAGCCCAGCGCTTAGCGGCGCCCCACTGTCTGGAAGCAGTCGAGGCAGTAGACGGGGCGGGCGCCCGTCGGCACGAACGGCACCTGGGTCTGCTTGCCGCAGTTCGAGCAGATGACGTCATGCATGGCGCGCGTCCGGCCGTTGCCCTCAGTGGTGCGCCGTGCTGCCCTGCATTCGGGACAGCGCCGGGGCTCGTTCTGAAGCCCGCGAGACTGATAGAACTCCTGCTCCCCCGCCGTGAAGAGGAAATCGCGACCGCAGTCACGGCACTGCAACGTCCTGTCCGAGAAACTCACCGTCTGGCCTCCCCCAAATATGTCGCTCAGAGGCCCGGGCGGATTTGACCGGTCTACCCCCTCTAGCGTTGCGGGGGCGATTTTAACTCGACTGGCACCCGTTTGGAGAACCCGGCCCTATCCGGCTGCCGGCTCGGCGCTATCCTCGATCGGACGTGATCGTCGACGCCCACCTGGACATTGCCTGGAACGCCATCTCGGCGGGTCGAGGCTTCCAGTCGGAGCCCGCTCCGGGTTACCTGATCAGCCGCTCGTCGCTGACGGCGGCGGGCGTCGGCCTCGTCTTCGCGACCCTGTACACCGCCCCGGCGCGGGCCGGGCGAGCGATGCGCACCCGGTTCGTGTACGAAAACGAGCACGAGGCGCACATCATGGCCCTCGCGGAGCTGAACTACTACCGGAGTTGCGGGCTTTACCTGATCGGCACGAAGGGCGACCTCGAGGCTTACGTCAGCGGATGGAAAAGGGGGCAGCTGGCGGCTGTGCTGCTCATGGAAGGCGCTGACCCCATCGAAACCCCATCCCAGCTGGGCGCCTGGACCGACCGAGGGCTGCGGATCGTCGGCCCAGCCTGGGGCGCGACCCGCTATAGCGGTGGCACCGGCGCCCCGGGTGGGTTGACCGAGCTTGGAGTTCAGCTCCTCAAGGCGATGAGGCGCCAGCGGATGATCCTCGATCTGAGCCACATGGCCGACCAGGCGGTGACGGATGCGTTCGAGCAGTGGCGCGGCCCGATCATCGCGTCCCACAGCAACGCTCGAGCCATTGCTCCGGGCGACCGCCAGGTCACTGATGCGACCGCGGCCGAAGTCGCGCGTCGAGGCGGCATTGTCGGGATCAGCTTCTACCAGCCCCACCTACGCACGACGGGACGCACGTCACTCGACGATGTCGTGCGTCACGCCGTGCACCTCGCCCGCGCCGCGGGCGGCCCCGAGCACATCGGCCTGGGCACCGACCTGGACGGAGGATTCGACTCGAGGCACGCTCCGATCTCGAACCTGGACCAGCTCAAGCAGCTCAGAGGGCGCCTCCAAAAGCACTTCACCCGCGCCCAGGTCGAGGGCATCATGGGAGCGAACTGGCTCGGGTTCCTGGGGCGCGCTCTACCGGACTAAGGACTACAGCGAGTCGACCAGCTGTTTGGCGCTGATGAAGGCGAAGCCCATGCCGTGGCCGTTGTATCCCGCGCAGATGTACACGTTGGGCACGCCCTCCACTGGACCGACGTGAGGGAGGCCGGACTCGGTGAAGCCCATGGTTCCCGCCCAACGATGCGTGATCTCAGCAGACGCTTTCATCTGCTTGACGTGCCTTTCGAGATGGGCCTGGATCTGGCTGGTTGGTTGATCGTCGTATCCCACCTCGATTTCTGGTGCTGTATCCCGCCACCCGCCGATTAGAATCTCGCCGGCCGGCAGCTGCCGCCAGTATCGGTACCCGAAATGGGAATACGTGGGCAGGTCGCAGACCGGTCGCGCAATGGGCGCTGTGGCCAGCATCTGTGCCCGGCGCGGCTGGACGAGCGGGGGCAGCACCTCGGCCGCGCTCTCGGGCCCGGCGAGGACTATCTGAGCCGTGTAGGCGTTCGTCGCGAGGATGACGATCTCTGCAGAGAATTCGTCACGTTCCGTGAGTACGTGGACGCCGACAGGGCTCGAGTGAACCGTCATCGCGTTGACACCCTCGCAAATCGCGCCCGGACGAGCCTGGCGGGCAAGAGCCCCCACCACCGCGGCGGGATTGATTTCACCGTCATTGGGGTTGGTCAGGCGTTTGCCATCCCACATCGCCTCGAATCCGTCCTCATTGAGGAGCTGTGCGGATTCGGCTAGCTGTTCTGCTTCTTTTGGCCCGGAGGCGAGGGTCGTGCTACCCAGGCGCCGATGGCCGACTTTATGACCAGCCACAGCCTCGACCATCGCGTCGTGGTTCTCATTCGTGAGATGCCACACCTCCCGCGCCTTTTCGCGACCGAAGATGCGTACGGCCTCTGCGTAGTTCTCGGCCACGCCTGCGAGTAGGAAACCGGCGTTTCGGCCGCTGGCCCCGGCGGCGATGTGCGTCCGCTCGACAAGGACGGCTTGGAAGCCGCGGCGCTGAAGGTGATGCAAGAGGCTGACACCGGTAATGCCGCCCCCGATCACTATCACCTCGGCCGCGCCGGGAGACGTGCCGGCGTACCTCTCCGCGGGTCGAGGCCAGAAGGGAGTGCTCAGGGTGATCGAAAGGCTAGCGGAGGCGGCTAGCCTTGTTGCCTTCGTCGACCGAATACCATTTGAGGCGCCACATGGATTTTGAGAGCTACGACGTCCTGGTTGTCGGCGGGGGGCTCGCCGGCATCAGGGCAGCGATAGCGGTGGTGGAGACCAATCCCAGCCTAAAGGTCGGCATGGTCTCCAAGGTCTACCCGATGCGGAGCCACACAGTCTCCGCCGAGGGAGGCGCCGCAGCCGTCCTGCGACCGGAAGACAGCTACGAGACACACGCCTACGACACCATCAAGGGTTCCGACTACCTCGCGGACCAGGACGTGGTCGAGGCCTTCGTGCGCGAGGCGCCAATCGAGGTGATCCAGATGGAGCACTGGGGTTGCCCGTGGAGCCGGGACCCGGACGGAAAGATCTCGGTCCGACCTTTCGGTGGGATGACCACGTGGCGCACTTGCTTCGCAGCTGACAAGTCCGGCTTCCACATGCTGCACACGGTATTCCAGACCTCCCTCAAGTACCCGCAGATCCATCGCCACGATGAAGCGTTCGTGACCAAGCTCCTGGTCGAGGATGGACGGTGTCTCGGCGTGGTGGCGATCGACATGCGGAGCGGCCGGTTCGATGCAATTACCGCCAAGGCGGTGATCCTGGCCACTGGCGGCATGGGCCGCGTGTATGCCTTTACCACCAACGGCAACATCTGCACCGGTGACGGCATGGCGCTGGCTTATCGGGCGGGCGTCGGGTTGAAGGACATGGAGATGGTCCAGTTCCATCCGACCGGGCTGCCGTTCACTGGAATCCTGATCACGGAGGCCGTCCGCGGCGAGGGCGGGTATCTGACCAACAAGGACGGCGAGCGCTTCCTAAAGCGATACGTCCCCAACAAGATGGAGCTGGGTCCGCGCGACATCATCTCGCGAGCGATGATCACCGAGTTCGAAGCGGGCCGCGGGTTCGAAGGCCCTCACGGCAAGTACATGCACCTCGATGTCAGGCACCTCGGCGAGGCGGTCATCGATCGCAAGCTGCCGTTCATGCGCGAGCTGGGCCGGGAGTTCGTCGGCATCGACATCGTCCACGATCCGATACCGGTGCGGCCGGTAATGCACTACATGATGGGCGGGGTGGACGCGAACATCTCCGGAGCCACGCCTGTGTCAGGTCTCTATGCAGCCGGCGAGTGCGCCAACGTCGGTTTGAATGGAGGGAACAGGCTGGGCTCCAACTCACTGTCCGAGTGCCTGGTGTTCGGCGCCGCGACCGGACGGGCGGCCGCCGAGTACGTCAGCTCGGCGAAAGCGGTGAGTGCGAATCCCATCGAAGGCATGCTCAAAGACGAGACCAAGCGCATCGAGATGGACTACCTCGAGAAGAAGAGTGGGGAAGAGCGAATCGGCGCCATCCGCGAGGATATGCAGCTCAGCATGGACGCCGGCGCCGGCGTTTTCCGGACCCGCGAGGGACTCGAGGAGCTGACGAAGCAGCTGGGCAAGCTGCGCGACCGTTTCGGCAGGATCAAGATCGAAGACTCGAGCCGTACCTTCAACACCGAGCTGATGTCTGTGCTCGAGCTCGACTACATGCTCGAGGTGGCCGAGGTGATCACGTACTCGGCGCTTGCGCGCGAGGAGTCGCGTGGCGCCCATGCGCGTCGCGATTTTCCCGAGCGGGACGATGAAAAGTTCCTGAAGCATACGGTCGCATTTCGCACTGACGAGATTTCCCCGCGGCTTGAGTACCGCGACGTTCGAATCACCAACTTCAAGCCGCAAGCGCGCGCTTACTGAAGGGAGGACCCAAGTGGCCGAGAAGAGGATCACTGTTCGCGCGACGAGGTTCGACCCTGCGAAGGACTCCGAACCGCGCCTGCAGTCCTACGACATTCCCTTTAGCGACGACAGCATGGTGGTCCTGGACGCGCTGAACTACATCAAGTCGCACGTCGACGGCAGCCTCAGCTATCGATGGTCGTGCCGCATGGGCATCTGCGGCAGCTGCGGCATGACCGTGAACGGGACGCCGAAGCTGACCTGCTCAGCCTTTCTACGTGATTACTGGCCCGGCTCCATCACGATCACTCCGCTCAACAACTTTCCGATCGTTCGCGACCTGGTCGTGGACATGGAGGACTTCATGGAGAAGCTGAAATCCATCAAGCCCTGGATCATCCGCAAGCAGGAGATGCCGCTGGGCGCCGGCGAGCACCGGCAGACCATGGAGCAGATCGATGACTTCCGCCAGTTCAGCCAGTGCATCAACTGCATGCTTTGCTACGCGGCATGCCCTGTGTATGGGCTTGACAATGAGTTTCTTGGACCCGCGGCCATTGCACTTGCGCGGCGCTACAACCTGGATTCGCGCGACCAGGGAACCAAGGAGCGGCTGCCGGTGATAGCTCACTCGGATGGCGTCTGGGAGTGCAGCTTCGTCGGGGAGTGCTCGGTCGTCTGCCCCAAAGGCGTCGACCCCGCCAAAGCCATCCAGCAAACCAAGCTCGATACTTCGGTGCGCTTCATCCTTCCGTACGGAAATCGCGAGTGAGCGCAGAGACCGAAACTTCGTCGCGGGTTGCGACACGCACCTACAAGCCGGCGATGCCGGCGGGCTGGTGGCTGCGCAAGGGCCACTACTTCTGGTACATGGTTCGCGAGTTCACGGCGCTGCCGCTGGCGCTTTGGCTGCTGTGGCTCCTCTACGAGATCCAGCGGGCCGGACGGGGACCGTCCGGCTACTACCCGCCCAGCTCGACACCTTTCGTCGTTTTCAGCGTTATCTGCTTGCTGTTCGCGCTGTACCACAGCATCACGTTCCTCCGGCTGGCAGGTGTGATTCTCCACTTCAAGGTGATGGACAAACCTGTGCCGTCGGGGCTAGTCGTTGCCTCGCAGTTTGGCGCGTGGCTCGTGGCATCGATAGTCATCGGCGCCGTTCTGATCGGGTTCGGGAGATGAGCGCAAAGCCCAAAGCCGTCCAGAAGCCGGCGCTGGCTCACCTGTTCTGGTGGTTCATGTTCTCGCAGGGCGGCCTTTTCGCGGCGGTCTTGCTCCCGGTGCACATCGTGGTCCAGGGGATCCTCGGGCCGCTGGACATCGTGCCGGTCGTGGATCGTCATTACGACACCTGGATCAGCATCCTGGGCAACCCGATCGTGAAGCTTTACCTACTCGTACTGATCTCGCTGCCGTTCTTCCATTTCGCGCACCGCCTCCGTTACCTGCTCGTCGATCTGGGAGTGCCTGCCGCCAAGACCGTGCCGGCGCAGGCAGGCTTCTATGGAGCTGCGGTCGTGGTGACACTGCTCACGATCTATGTGCTCCTCACGACCGCTCCGATCTCGTTGGGGTGAGGCAGTAGTGTTCACAGTCGAAGCAGTCCCTGCGCAGGAGCTGGGTAACGCCAGCTTCTTTGTCGCCGACCGCGAGAGGGGGGTGGCTCTCGTCATCGACCCATTCCGCGATGTCGGCCCTTATCTGAGGATTGCCGATAGGCTCGGCGTCAAGGTCACCAACGCCTTAGACACACACCTCCACAACGACTTCGTGTCCGGCCGCCGCGAGCTGCAGGCCGCGGCGGGGACCGACATCGCCGAGCTGGCGCCCGGCCATGATCTGCGCCTGGGGGAGATCACCCTTCAGGCCCTTCATACGCCCGGTCACACGCCGGACCACCTGAGCTACCTCCTGATCGATCGCGGCCGGCCCCGTGCGCTCTTCTCGGGCGGCGCCGTGATGATCGGCGCCATCGCCCGCACCGACCTGTTCGGCCCTCACCTCGCAGTGCAGCTCGCGCTCGAGGCGTTGCGCACCTTGCAGGTGAGGCTGCGCGGCCTGCCTGACGACATCGCTGTGTTCCCGACTCACGGGAGCGGATCGTTCTGCGGCACTGGAGGACACAGCGGCCACGAGACAACGCTCGGCCACGAGCGCGCCACGAACCCGTTCTTCCAGACCACTGAGGTGATGCAGTTCCTGGCGCGCGCTCTAAACCAGCAACGCTACCCGGCGTACTACCGCGACACGGCGGCGATCAACCTGGCGGGTCCAAAGCTGTTGGGCCTCGATCCACCACCGCCGACGAAGCTGAACGCAGGCGCCGTCGCTACGCTCATCGGCGAGGGCGCCGCTGTGGTGGACGTCCGCCAGGGGCGCGACTACGACCGCGGCCACATCCAGGGCAGCTACAGCGTGGGTCTCGACGGTCCCTTCAGCGCGTGGGTCGGCTGGCTGGTTCCCCGAGGCCGGACGATCGTGCTGGCCGGCGGCACCGACGCGCAGCATCGCGAGGCCCAGCGGCAGCTACACCGCATCGGGTTCGATTCAGTCGCCGGCGCCCTCGACGGTGGAATGGACGCATGGCAGGCCGTCGGCCGGGAGCTGTCCACCTTCCAGACCGTCGATGTCGAAGACCTCGCGGCATGGATCCTGAGCGCCGAACCGATGACTGTCGTCGACGCTCGGGACGAGCACGAATGGTCGGGCGGACACGTCCCGGGCGCGGTCCATATTTACGTGCCCGACGTGCCGTATCGCGCTCCCGAGATTCCGCCTGAGGCGCCAGTCGCTGTGCACTGCGCTTCCGGCTATCGCGCCGGTATCGCGGCCAGCCTCCTGGAGCAGGCCGGACTGAAGCGGATCATCCACGTCAACGGTCCCTACTCGGACTGGGACCGCCTGCACCTCGCGGAGACCGTGCCTTAGGCGTCGGTCGTTGCCGCCTCCAATAAGGCGGCGAACTTTCGCAGGGCGGCTTCGCGCCGAGTGGGGATGTGCTCGCGCGGCCATATGCCCTTCGGCGCCTCATAGCCGGACAGAATCTGGCGGGCGACCGACACGCGGTGGACCTCGTCGGGACCGTCGTACATGCGCGCGGCGCGCGCGTGCCGGTACATCTCCTCCAGGGGCAGGTCGGACGAATAGCCGAGCGACCCGTGGATCTGGATGGCCCGGTCGATGACGTCGTGCAGGACCTTGGCACCGAAGAACTTGATGAGCGAGATCTCTTTGCGCGCTGCCGCAGCGCCCTCGGTGTCGATCACCCAGGCTGCATGAAGGGTCATCAGACGCGCCGCCGACATTTCGGCCGCCGAGTCGGCGATCCAGTTCTGCACCGTCTCATGGCCGGCCAGCTTCTTGCCAAAGGCCTCGCGCTGGAGTGAGCGCTCGCACAGCATGTCGAAGGCGCGGCGGGCCTGGCCGAGCCAGCGCATGCAGTGGTGGATGCGGCCGGGTCCCAGTCGGGCCTGAGCGATCAGGAAGCCCTGGCCTCGTTTGCCGATGAGATTCTCCTTGGGCACGCGTACGTTCTCGTAAAGGATCTCGGCATGGCCGTAGCCGAAGCGCTCGTCGCCGCCCATGGTTGGAATGTTGCGCACCCTCTTGAGCCCCGGCGCGTCGCCTGGAACGATGATCATCGAGGCGCGCTCGTATGGGCCGGCTTCAGGGTTGGTCACGACCATTGCGATGAGGAAGTCGGCGATCATCCCGTTCGACGTGAACCACTTGTGGCCGTTGATCACCCATTCGTCGCCCTTGAGCTCGGCGGTGGTGGAGAGGAGCGTGGGGTCGGAGCCCGCCGTGTTGGGCTCGGTCATCGAGAAGGCCGAGCGCATCCTGCCCTCGAGCAGCGGATGGAGCCAGCGTTGCTTCTGCTCTTCGGTGCCGAAGTGGGCGAGCACCTCGGAGTTGCCAGAATCGGGCGCCTGGTTGCCGAAGATGATCGGCCCCCACATCGAGGCGCCCTCGATCTCGTGCATCAGCCCGAGCTTGACCTGCCCGTAACCCTGCCCTCCCAACTCCGGGGGCAGATGAGTGGCCCACAGCTTTTGCTTCTTAACCTCATCGCGCAAAGGGCGGATGGCACGCATGAAACCGGCCTCGTCGGTGTCCAGCACCTCGAGCGGGTACACCTCCTTCTGCATGAAGCCGCGCATCCAGGCGAGCTTGCTTTCGAACTCCGGCTCAGTTGAGAAATCCCAGGTCATCTTTTCAATCTCCTATGCACCGGGCTCGAGCAGGGCGATGCCCTCGTCGATCATGCCCGTGATGGTATCCGTCAAACCTTCGTACATGGGGTCGGGGCGTTTGCCGCGCCTGTGCAGCATGAGGTTGTAACCGAAGATCGCGGCGTACTTGTACAGGCTCATCGCGAGGTACCAGAGCATTTCGTCCCTATCGGCGCCGTAGAGCTCGTATAGGGCTTCGATCGGGACGTCGATCGAGCCCCCCGGGTTGGGGGCGCCTTCGTATCTGCGCCGGTGGGAAACGATGCAAAGGCAGCCCAGGTCGAGCAGCGGCTGGCCGACCTGGGCAATCTCCCAGTCGAGCACGGCCACCACCTCGTGGCCGCGGAACAGCATGTTGCCGTAGTGGAAGTCGCCGTGGACGAGGGCCGGCGGACGCTCTTCCGGGACGCGCGCTGACAGCAGGCCGCCGAGCTCGCCGGCACGCAGTGTGAGCTCCTCAGGCGCACGGTCCATGAGCCAAAGCCACCGCAGCATCTCGGCGTTCAGGCCAACGGGAGCCTCATCGCGGATGCCAGTCTGGTCCAGCGGAAGCGCGTGGATTCGTTTCAAAACGTCAACCGCTGAGCGCGCGATGTCGAGTGGTTGGTGCTCGACACCGGCCTTCTCGATGCGTTCGCCGGCGACTGCTTCCATGAGGACGAACGGCCGGCCGTCGACCACAGGGTCTGACGTGAGGACCGGGATGGCGGGAACTGGCAGGCCCGCCGCGTGGAGGGCGGCCATAATGCGGCCCTGACGGACGACGTCGGCGGGCCCGGCGATCCGCGCGCCGGGAGGGGGGAGGCGAAGGACAAAGCGGCGCGGGCCATCGCCGTCGTCGATGCTCACGAAGTATGTGAAGCCGGAATGGCCTTCGGGGATGGGGTCCACGGAGATCACTCGCAGCTGCGGGCGTCCCAGCCGCTCGCGACACTGAGCCTCGAGATCTGACTGGATCTGGTTGGTCATTCGAGGTGTGCTGTGTCGGCGACGGTGCCGACCATGCGCACGTCACCAAACGCTCGGACGACGCTGACGCTCGTGTAGTAGGGAAGCACGCGGACCTGGCCGGGTTCGAGATGAAGCACGTCGGAGATGTAAGCCATGAGGGCGATGCCATGTGTAACCACAACCACGTGCTCGCCCGGGTGTGCCGCGACGATGTCGTCGATGGCGGAGCGCATTCTTTCGACGACGCTCGCGGTGGACTCCTTGAAGTGGAGTGTGCTGTCCTCGTCGAGCTCGAGGTCGATCTCTATAAGCCGCTTGTCCTCGCGCACCTCGTCGCCGCCGTCGATGATGTGAGCGGTCTCGACCGCCCGGCGCAGGGGGCTCGCGTAAAACGCTGTGGCGCCAACGCGTTTGACCCGCTCAGCGAGGCGTGCAGCCTGAGTGCGGCCGAGGGGGCTGAGTGGTGGATCGGAGCCTTCGGTCATGCCCTCGTAGCAATCGCCGTGGCGCACGAGCCAGATGGTCGTCACGTCTTCTACGCCGATCAGGAAGGTGGCTTCGAGCGATCTCATGGCCTGGGTCAAACGCTCCGCATCCCCTGCCACGGCTAACATTCGATCACATGCTCCGTGCTGCGGGCATCGTCGCCCTCATCGTTTTCACAGCCTGCACCCAGAACAACCCGCCCGCGATGGCGTCGCCGTCGCCGGTGATTCCTCAGGGGAACTGGTCGCAGAACCTCACGTTCACGGGAGCGATCACCGGCCAGATCAATGCGATCGTGCCGGACTCGGGGGACCAGGTCAGCGCGTGCACGGGGTCCTTGACGCGCACCGGCGAGCAGTGGGCCGACACGTTCTATGGGTCGACCGACGGCGGCGCGACGGTATGGCAGATCGCGTTTGTCGTCAACAACTTCCGCGGCGCGGGAACGTACAGCTCGCGCGATTCCGCGCTCGTCGTCCGCAGTCTTGACCACACGAAGACGTGGTTGAACCTCCCGCGCGACAAGGTGACTTTCACCATGGACGCGACCCAGCAATCAGGGGCCATCAACGCTGCCCTAACAGATGCCAACACTGGCAAGCCGGCCCTCAAAGTCACAGGCACGTGGAACTGCCGGGGCTAGTGCGCCGCACATAGGAGATTCCGATGGAAGTCAGGTTCGACGGCCACTGTTTTGGTTGCGGTCCACTCAACTTGGAAGGCCTGCGCCTGGTGTTCGAGCGTGGCCCTGAAGGATCGAGCGTCGAGTTCGAGGTGCCGGATAAGTACCAGAGCTGGGCGGGGATGGCGCATGGGGGGATCGTTGCGCTGTTGCTCGATGAGGCCGTTGGTTGGGCCGCGTGGCATGCGGGCCACCCAGGCGTGACGGGCCGCCTACAGGTCAGCTACCGCAGACCGCTGAAGCTGGGCGAGCCCATTCGCATTGTGGGGAAGGTGGACAGGATGAGGCGCACGCTGGTCTATGCGTCGGCCTTCATCGAGAACAGGGACGACGGCTCGCGAGTCGCGGATGCGACGGCCATTTTGTCGATGACCGAAACCCGGGTCGATACCGCCGCCGGATAGAATCAGCACTCGAGTCGGGGGCTGGCGCAGTTTGGCAGCGCGCACGGTTCGGGACCGTGAGGCCCCGGGTTCAAATCCCGGGCCCCCGACCAACTGATCTTCCCCTAGAGACGGCACGCTAGACGCCAGGGTCTGCGCGGCAGGACGACGTCGAGCCGGGGTGCAACTAGCTCCGAACCCAAGGCCGCAGTTCTGAATCCAGACTCGTCCCGATGGCGGAAACTAAGGCGACAACCCCGCTGCATCGCTGCAGCAAACCGTCCGAACCTCGTCCCCCATACGTAGAGTGCTGGCCGTGGACTCGACTGAGCTCATCGAGCAGTGCGATTGCCTCGTGGCGCTGGCCGACCGACGTCTTGCGTTTCCGACGGTGAGCCCTGCAGCCGAGGCACGGGCGCGGCAGCTACACGACCATCTCGAGGGCTTCGTCCGTCCGCGTCTCGTGGACATCGACGCGCCGCTGCTGGTGCTGCTCGTCGGACCCACCGGCGCCGGCAAGTCGTCGCTCCTGAACACTATCGCCGGCGCGGAGGTGAGCAAAGTCGGCGTGCTCCGGCCCACGACAACCGACGCGGTTCTTTACGCGAGCCAGAGCGATACGGATCGAATTGTCGCG
>Ga0208849_1000136_pt1 | contig 71138 bp, 63 predicted proteins | sample NGESurdeep072012_10_FD_184470 | JGI IMG/M metagenome (GOLD analysis project Ga0208849, IMG submission 184470) | Arctic peat soil microbial communities from Barrow, Alaska - NGEE Surface sample 53-3 deep-072012 (SPAdes) | ecosystem: Environmental > Terrestrial > Soil > Wetlands > Peat ...
CGCCGCATCCTGTTGCGCCGGCTGCGCCCGCGAGCTTATTCCTGCGCGTCTCTGCGCAGATTGAATCGTTGCGCTGGCGAATTGCCGCCCGCATTCACGAGGTTCTGCCCGGGAGCAGAGGCGCGATTGCGGCGGCATTGATCGCGGGCGACCGTGGCGGCATTTCCGATAGCGACGAGCAGTCGCTGCGCGATGCGGGACTTGCGCATGTTCTGGCGATCGCGGGACTGCACATGGCGCTCGTGGGCCTCGGGCTGTTTTGGACCTGCCGCGCCACGCTTGCGCTGATCCCGGCGATCGCGCTCACCCAGCCGATCAAGAAATGGGCGGCGGTGGCCGCTTTGGGAGGCGCCGGATTTTATCTTGTCATCAGCGGCGCTGCGACACCGGCCACGCGGGCCTTCGTCATGCTGGCAACAATGCTGTTCGCGATCCTCGTCGATCGTCCGGCGCTGTCCATGCGTTCCCTGGCGTTTGCCGCCTCCATCATTTTGTTTGTGAGACCGGAAAGCCTCATCGAGCCGGGTTTTCAGATGTCGTTCGCCGCGGTGGGCAGTCTCATCGCGGTGGCGGAATGGGAACAGAGGAGGGCCATGCAACATCGCGAAGATCGCGGTGTGCTGCCGTTTCCTGCGCTTCGCCGTTATATGCGCGGCATTGCGATAACGAGTTTCGTCGGCAGCGTTGCAACGATGCCCTATGCCGCTTTTCATTTCGATCGTGCGACGCATTACGCACTGCTGGGCAATCTGCTTGCGATGCCGATCATGGGCTTCGTCACCATGCCGGCTGCTGCGGTTGCCATCATCCTGATGCCGTTGCATTGGGATGCGTGGCCCCTGCACGTCATGGGTTGGGGCATAGAGGCGATGCTCGCCGTGGGACGCTGGGTGTCGCATCTGCCCGGCTCGACCTCCGCCGTCGCCGCGTGGCCGATCTCCGCGTTGATCGCGATGTCTCTGGGCGGCCTTTGGGTTGTGATCTGGCGCGGACGCTGGCGATGGCTCGGATTGCTGCCCGCCGCAGCCGGAACCGTTGCCGTATTTCTCAACACGCCTCCAGATCTGCTGGTGGCGCGCGACGGCGAGACGGTCGCCATTCGCGGTGCGGACAACCGGCTCTATCTGACACGCCGCCCGGCCGACGAGTATTCCGCCAGCGAATGGCTGAAACGCGACGGCGATACGAGAACCCCGCTTGCAGCCATTGCGGATTCCTCGCGCGGCGTTCGTTGCGACGCCTATGGCTGCATCGCGAAGTCGCCATCGCGCCGGGTGGTGGCGCTGACTCTGCGCCGCGACGCGCTGGGCGAGGATTGTGCGGTCGCCGACATCGTCGTCAGCGCGGTGCCCGTGCGCGGGCACTGCACGGGACCGCAAATCGTCATCGATCGCTTCGATGTCGTGCGCAACGGTGCCTATGCCGTCTGGCTCGGCGAAAAGATACGGGTCGAGACGGTGAAGGGGATACGCGGCGAGCGACCCTGGAGCGAAGAGCCGTGGCAGGCACGCATGAGGAAACCAAAAACTCAATAGCGGCGGATAAGTCCTACCAGCCGCCCCTGCACGCGAATGCGGTCGGCGCCGTAGAGGCGGGTCTCGTAGGCCGGGTTAGCCGCCTCGAGCGCAATGGAATCGCCGCGCCGGCGCAGTCGCTTCAAAGTGGCTTCCGTCTCGTCGACAAGCGCCACGACGATGTCGCCCGTGCTTGCGGTATCACCCTGCTGGATTATCACCGTGTCGCCATCGAGAATGCCGGCGTTGATCATGGAATCGCCCGTCACTTCGAGGGCATAATGCTCGCCGCGGCCCAGGATGCTGCCGGGGACCGGCAGTTCGGAAACCTTGTGCTGCAGCGCATCGATCGGCGTGCCGGCCGCGATGCGGCCGAGAACGGGCACGGTCACGGCGTTGTCATTGTCGCCGCGTCTCGGGCTTCCGGCGCTGCGTGCATCGACCGGTGCACGCGGCTCGCCACGCACCGGGCGCGCCGCCGGGGTGAGATTTCCGCGCAGCGCCTGGTTACGCGTGGTCGCAGGCCTCAGCGTATCGGCGACGTTCTCCGGCAACTTCAAGATCTCGATCGCGCGAGCCCTCTTCTGGAGCCGGCGCAAGAACCCCCGATCCACCAGCGCCGTGACAAGCCGGTGAATGCCCGATTTCGATTTCAGGTTCAGCGCATCCTTCATCTCGTCGAACGACGGAGGAATTCCCGATTCGCGCACGCGCTCATGGATGAACATGAGAAGTTCGTGTTGCTTGCGCGTGAGCATCGTCGTGTCTCCCAATTGAGCACCCAGACGGTGCCGAACAAACCCGAAACACGGGCGAATCGTTCTACTTTAGTTCCTGTATGGGGTCAACCGTCAATATCTTGGGATATACGCCAGGGCTGGCTTACGTTTCGTCCAGCCGCAGAACGGCCACGTTGTCGCCTGCCTGTGCGGCCGGCGCATGTGGCGCGCGCACGATAAGGCAATCGGCGGCAGCAAAGGCGCTCAGCATCGAGGAGTCCTGGACCAGCATGACATCGGTCCAAAGCTCGCCGTCGCGCAAGAAAAGTGTGGCGCGCAGATAATCCTGCCGCGAATCGTTTGCGGACAGTACGCGCTCGGTTCGCGCGGTCTGCAGTGAACGGTCTTCACGAACCCCAAGCATGGCCGCAACCGCGGGCCGCACGAACAGAAGCGCGCAGACGAGGGCGGAGACGGGATTGCCGGGCAGCCCGATGAAGGGCGTCGCGCCCAGACGGCCGAAAATCAGTGGTTTGCCGGGCCGCATGGCGATCTTCCAGAAATCGAGAACGAAGCCCTTCGGCTCAAGCGCGCTGCGCACGAGATCGTGGTCTCCGACCGATGCGCCGCCAAGCGTTACGATCAGATCGGCGCCCGCCGCCAACGCCGGCAATGCGGCGATGGCCTCCGCGCGGTCGGGAAGAATACCGAGATCGTGTGCTTCGCCGCCCCAGCTCGCAAGGAGCGTACTTAATCCGTATCCGGCCGAGGCGACGATGCCGCCGGGCTTGCGCGGCTCGCCCGGCCGGGAAAGCTCGTCGCCGGTCGCCGCGAACGCGATCCGCGGTTTGCGTCTGACGTCGAGCGCCGCAATATCGCCAGCGGCAAGCAAAGAGAGATCGCGGGCCGTCAGCCTGCGCCCGGCGACGGCCAATACGGAGCCGCTCCCGAAATCGAGCCCGGCGGGCCGAATGTGTTTCCGGGACGCGGTGTTCGCGGACACGACATCGTTGCCATGCGCTTTCGCGTTTTCCTGAATGAGGATTGCGTCGGCGCCTTCCGGTACGACGGCGCCGGTGAAAATGCGCACGGCTTCTCCGGCATTGATGCGGCCGCCGAATGGATGGCCGGCCGGCGATTCGCCGATCATCCTGAGAGTTGCGCCGGCTCTGTCGGCATCGCAGAGACGCACCGCATAGCCGTCCATCGCCGAGACGGCAGCCGGCGGCTGATCGGCCATCGCGTAAGCATCGCGCGCCAGCACGCGGCCGGCCGCCTCTCCCAGCGCGACGCGCTCGCTCCCGACCGGGGCGAACGCGCCGGAAATGCGGGCAACGGCCTGGTCAACGGTAATCATAATCGCGTTTCAGGAAGTTACTGGCGGCTTGCCCGCCTTCGGCAGGACCGGCGCGCGAAACGCCCCGCTCCTGCCGCCGGATTTCGCGAGCAGCCGCACGGTCTCGATGACGATGCCGCGGTCCATTGCCTTGACCATGTCGTAGATGGTCAGCGCGGCGATGCTGGCGGCCGTCAGCGCTTCCATCTCGACGCCGGTTTGCGCATTTGTTTTCGTGGTCGCAACGATGCGTATCGCGTTTCGATCGGGGAGCGGCTCGAAGGCGATTTCCGCCGCGGCCAAGGGAATCTGATGGCAGAGCGGGATGAGTTCGTGCGTTTTCTTTGCCGCCATGATGCCCGCGATACGGGAGGCGGCGAACAAATCGCCCTTTGGTACGCGACCGGTGGCGATCTCGGCAAAAGTTTCGGGCGCCATGGCGACGATCGCTTCGGCCGACGCTTCGCGCGCGGTCATGACTTTTTCCGATACGTCCACCATGCGCGCGGCGCCGGTCTGGTCGAGATGGGTGAGCCCGTTCATGGTGCGAACTTAGCGCCGATCAGGGCGCGTGTCGCCGCCGCCACGTCGGACTGCCGCATCAGACTTTCGCCGATTAGAAAGGTGGTGACGCCGACAGCCGCCAGTTGCCTCAAGTCATCAGGCGCGGCGAGGCCGCTTTCGGCGACGACAAGGATGCCATCGGGAATGCGCGGCGCGAGTCGGCGCGTCACGGCAACATCCGTGACGAACGTCTTGAGATCGCGGTTGTTGATGCCGATCATGCCGGCGCCCAGCGCCATCGCCCGTTCGAGCTCCGCTTCATCGTGGATTTCCACCAGCGCGTCCATGTTCCAGTCGCGCGCCGCAGCGAGAAGTCTTTTTGCATCATCATTGTTCAGACACGCCATGATGACGAGAATGCAATCCGCGCCCCAGGCACGCGTCTGCGCCACCTGGTATGGCTCGAACAGAAAATCCTTGCGAAGCACAGGCAACGCCGTAGCGGCGCGGGCGGCGCGCAGGTGTTCGGGCGCGCCCTGAAACGATGGCGTGTCGGTGAGGATGGACAGACAGGTTGCGCCGCCCTGCTCGTAGGCGCGGGCGAGGGCCGGGGGATCGAAATCGGCGCGGATGAGGCCCTTCGACGGACTTGCCTTCTTGATCTCCGCAATCAGTCCATAGCGGCCCTGCGATCGCCGCGCGGTCAACGCCGCACGAAAGCCTCTTGGCGGGTTTGCCGCGCGCGCCTGCTGTTCGACGAGAGCTTCGCTCGTCTCGCATTTGGCACGGGCGATCTCTTCGCGCTTGTAGGCGGCTATCGTGTCGAGGATCGTCATGCGCCCAGCTTCTGCGTGGTGGTCGCGAACCGGCGAAGGATTTCATTTGCCTTCCCGCTATCGACGGCGCACGCCGCCAATTCGAGTCCGGATCGAAGATCCGAAGCCTTGTCGGCCACGACCAGTGCCGCGGCGGAATTGAGCAGCACGATATCGCGGAAGGGCCCGGGCCTTGCGTTGAGCAACTCACGGATGGCCATCGCGTTTTCGTCCGGCGCGCCGCCCCTGAGATCGGAAAGCGTCGATCGTTTCAGCCCCAGGTCTTCCGGCACCATTCTCCGGTTAGAAATTTCCCCGCCCCCGAGCACAACGATGTCGGTTGCAGCGGTGGTCGTCATTTCATCGAGACCGTCCGCGCCATGAACCACCCAGGCTTTTTCGGTTCCGAGCGCCTGCAACACCCGGGCAAGCGGCTCCCCCCATTCCAGCGAGAAGACGCCTATAAGCTGGCGGCGCACGCCGGCCGGGTTGCAGATCGGCCCGAGCAGATTGAACACGGTGCGAAAACCGAGCTGTTTACGCACGGACGCGACATGCTTCATGGCGGGATGATAGCTGGGCGCGAAAAGAAAGCAGAGGCCGACATCGGCCAGACAGATTTCCGCGGCTTGCGGCGGAAGATCGATGCAAACGCCCAGCGCTTCCAATACATCCGCCGCCCCGGAACGCGAGGACATGTTGCGGTTTCCGTGTTTGGCGACGGGAACGCCGCAGGCCGCCACGACAAAGGACGCCGCCGTGGAAACATTCAGCGTTGCATGCCCGTCGCCGCCCGTGCCGCAAAGATCGATGGCTTCCGGCGGCGCGTTGATCGTGCGCATGGCGCCGCGCATGGCACGCGCCGCCCCGATGATTTCCTCTACCGTCGCTTCGCGCACGCTCAGCGCCGTGAGAAATGCCGCGATCCGCGCTTCGGACACTTTGCCCGACATGATGGCGCCGAACGCATGCGCCGACGATTCCGCGTCGAGCGCCTGTCCATTCGCTACCTGTTTCAACAGCGAAGAGAACTCGTGGTCTGCGATCATGCCGGTACGGAAGCGAATTCATCGGCAAGCGCGAGAAAATTTTGCAGCAAGGCGTGACCGTTCTGCGATGCGATGCTCTCGGGATGAAACTGTACGCCGTGCACGGGATGCGCGCGGTGCATCACGCCCATGATTGTGCCGTCGGATGTCGTGGCGGTGATCTGAAGATCGTCGGGCATTACTTCGCGGTCAATGGTCAGCGAGTGATAGCGCGTCGCTTCGAAATCGTCGTTGAGGCCGCGGAATATCCCCTTTCCGGTGTGGTGGATGCGGCTCAGCTTGCCGTGCATGGGTTCGGGCGCGCGCACGATGCGGCCTCCGTATGCCTGTCCGATCGCCTGATGGCCGAGACAGACGCCCAGAATGGGGATTGTACCGTTGGCTTTGACGATGATGTCGATGCAGATGCCGGCTTCGCCGGGGGTGCGGGGCCCAGGCGACAGCACAATGCCTTGCGGCTTCAGCGCCAGCGCTTCGCAAGCCATCAGCGCGTCGTTGCGCTTGACGATAACCTCGGCTCCCAGCTCCGAGAGGTAGTGGTAAAGATTGTAGGTGAAGCTGTCGTAATTATCGATCAGAAGAAGCAAATCGCACCTGTTGCGCAGGAGTTGGGCGATACATTGTCGTTGCCTGGCGTTTTTTCTGCCATCCGCCGCAGCGATGCAAGCGCACTCTACTGCCGTTTGTGAATCTACTTGTCCGGTTTGCCCGCTTCGTTGCCTGTAATGATCGCGGTGCGAAGCTGCTCGAGGATGTCGGTCATGCCGGCTGGGGTGTGCGGCATCAAAATGACCTTCGATCCCGCCGAAATTCCGATCTCCTTCATCGTGTCGAAATACTGGGTGAGCAACACGAGCTGCATCACATCCGGCGCCGAGACGCCGCCGATCTGGTCGGTGAAGGCGGCAATGGATTCGCGCAGGCCATCCACGATTGCCTTTCGCTGCTTGGCGATGCCTTCGCCCTGAAGGCGCTTGGATTCGGCGTCGGCTTCCGCGTTCTTGACCACGAGTATCTTGTTGGCTTCGCCCTTGGCATTGGCGGCCGCCTGGAGCCGTTGCTGGGTCTGGATTTCGTTCATCGCCGCCTTGACGTTGTCGGCGGGATTCACGTCGGTGACCAGCGCGTTGGCGATTTCGAAGCCATACACCCTCATGGAGATGTCGAGCTCGCTTTTCACCGCGCTTCCCACGTCGTCCTTCTTGTCGAACACCTCGTCGAGATTCATCTTGGGGACCTTGGCGCGCACGACATCCAGCACATAGGACTCGATCTGCGTCACGTGATCCTGCAGCTTGTAGTAGGAATCCGCTTCGTTGCCTTCCACGACACGGTATTGCACGGCAACAGCGAGCTTGACGAAGACGTTGTCGAGCGTCTTGGTCTCCACTTCGACCGGCAGCTGCTGCACGCGCAGCGATACGCGCTGCACCACGCGGTCGATATAGGGGAGCTTGTAGTTCAGGCCCGGCTTTGCGGTGCGCACATACCGCCCGAACCGTTCGACGATGGCCCGGCTCTGTTGCCCTACGGTAAAGAACCAGGAAAAGATTCCCGTCAGGAGAAACAGCGCGATAACGACGATGACCGCGATGAACAAAATGAACGTCGGCCCCTGCATGACAATTCCCTCGACAACTGCGCCCGAATCCGATTGTAGAGGAGGATGCGCGAAGCTGCCACAATCGACCAGCGGCACGATATCCGGAAATCGGGGTCCGCGTTGCGGTTGGAATCATCGTCCGGGGGGTCGTGGGTTCTCACCGAAACCCGGCCAACGTCTCGCAGAGATTATTGTTCGCTGCCGTTTTTTGGCTCAATCCTCTGTATGGGTACGTTCGGGTGGATAATCCATTTCGACGCATAAATCCCAAGGACGATCCACATCAAGGCGCCGAAAACGACAGCAACCGGCAACCACCAGTTCGGCGGCGAGCGCGGCCGAGCCGCCAGCAGTCGCTCACTGACGCGTGCAGGGTGATCCGCACGACGCCCTGCGCTTCCTGATGGGTCGAAACCGGGTTTGGTCAATGGCGAATCTTCGTTTCCTCGAGCCGCGGCTGCTTCGCGACCGCGGATCCCATTAAGGGGCGTGGATGGCCCTTGCCTCCAATCCGCAGATCATGAAGTCCCGAGATATCGCCTTGTGGCAACGGGCAACGCATGGAGAACTCGTTAATTTTAGTACACGGCCCTGACGCCGGTTATACCTCCTCTCTGCCGTCATGGCGGAATGGAAGCAGCATGGGAGCGACCCACATCGGCGCGCGATCACCAAAGCCGTTTCGGGCTCATTCCGACTGCCGTTGTTTGCAAATTGTCAAGCAAAAAGGGATACACGCGCCCACGGCGTTGGTTTCGAAAACAACGAGGCGCGTTCCCCGCGCCTCGTTGCTGCTCAAAATCTTTTTGCGACAAGGAAATACTTGCGTTAAAAAACCTGGCTGTACACGCTGCCGAGATTGTAACTGCCACCTTCGACGGTCGTGCCATAGAGCACATGCGATTTGTCATCGACGGCAGGGCCGGCCTGGGGCAATGCTCCGTCGCCCGGTCTGCCGCTGAAATAGTGAATCACAGACTCGGTCCAGTGCCCGCCAGATTGCGTCAATTGAAAGAGGGTTCCGTCATTGCTCGAACCGCCAGTCTCCGTCGATCCATAGAGCGCACCGGTATTGGCATCCTCGTGTATCCCATACGGATCACTGCCGTCCGTAGACCCGCCCGCGAAGCTATACAGCACGGTCTCCTTCCAGGAACCGCCATTCTTGATCAGATCGTAGATGGTCCCGTCGCCATGCAAGCCGCCGGCAAAGGTTACGCCGTATAATGTGCCTGCCGGATCTATATCCAGTTCGCCGCCATATTCGCCATCGCTGCCCCCCGAAAAATTGTGGAGCACCGTTTGACTCCACGCACCGTTGTTGCCCTGCGTCAGCTGGTACACATTGCCGTAGCCATATTGCCCGTCGGCGATCGTGGTCCCGTAAAGGTTGCCCAGTGAATCCTGTCTGAGAGGCGTTTGCGGGTTGCAGCCGCTGGAGCCGCCCAGGCTGTAAAGGATACTTTCGTTCCAGGTTTGGCCCGACCTCGACAACTGAAACACGACCCCACAGTTTTGAGCGCCGCCGTTGTAGGTCGTGCCATAAAATACCGATGTTGTCGGATCCTGGATCAGGTTGGCGAAGGGATGGCTTCCATCCGTGTTCCCGCCACCAAAGCTATGAAGCACTTCATAATTCCAGGAGCCGCCGGAGGGCGTTAACTTGAATGCTGTTCCGCCATTCCTGATGCCGCCCTCTTCGGTCGTACCATAAAGTGCGCCGGTCGAATCCTCGTACACCCCTGCTTGTGGAAAGGCCCCACCGCTATTTCCCGCGAAGCTGTGAAGGACGGTCTCTTCCCAGATACCGTTGTACTGTACCAATTTGAATAAGGTTCCGAATCTGTATTCGCCGCCTTTTTCCGTCGTGCCGTAGAGAACCCCGGTACGTTGATCGAGGTGCAAATGCGCCAGAGGCGTGCGACCATTATCAATGGCCTTGTGAAAACTGTACAAGAGGGTTTCCGCCCGGGCAATCGCTGGCAGTCCGAGCAATGCAATGGCAGATGTCATTGCGAGCGCCTCGATCCCGATGCGTTTGAACATGATATTCTCTCCTCTGGTTGACTCGATGTTAAACGAATAGCAGCTTATGGCAATCCAGAGTATGGTATGAACCAAAACGGTTCAATGGAACTGGCCATTTGGTAGCGGAATTACGCTATCTATTTGCTTGCCCAGTTTTGGGGATTCGCTTTACTGGAGGGAAGCACGTGAAGCTGCTATCGGGCCTTGTGATCGCAACCTGCATTTTGCTTCTCGCGGCGCAGGCTCATGCGCAGATCGCGCGTTTCGAGCACATCGTATTGATCATCCAGGAGAACCGGACGCCGGACAGTCTGTTTTATGCGCTTTGCGATACCGAGCCCTGCAGCACGAAGCCCGACTCGACGCATTATGACATCCAGACCGCCGATTGGCTCAACTTGAACAGAAAAATTCAGCCGCAACCGGTTCCGCTCGCCAACACTTACGATATCGAACATCGTCATTCCGATTTCATGGATATGTGCGATTTCGACCAAGCTCTAAACACCTGCAAGATGGATGGCGCAGGGAAAGAGGTCTGTAACTCGAATATCGGTTGCCCGCGGAATCCACCATTCAAGTATGTCGATAATTCATCGGGAATTCTCGCGCCCTATCTCTTCCTGGCGACACAGTATGGCTGGGCGAACTATATGTTCCAGACAAACCAGGGACCAAGTTTTCCGGCCCACCAGTTTCTGTTCGGCGCAACCTCGGCGCCCAGCAGCGACGACGATCATGCGGGCACCTTCATGTCCGAGAATCTGCACACGGATGCAAATGGCTGCACCGCGCCGCCCGATGAGACAATCCAGTTGATCGATGCAAACGGTGTCGAGAATCCCAACAACGTTATCTATCCGTGCACTGAGCATCAGACACTTGCGGATCTGCTCGACAGCCAGGGCGTCGGTTGGCGCTACTATACGCCTGGTGCCGGCGATCTTTGGAGCGCGCCTGACGCCATCGAACACATTTGCCAGCCGGTGAATCAGCAATGCACCGGCGCGGAGTGGAACAAGAACGTTGCGTTGACACCCTTTTATAGCCTGTCCGATATCAGCCAATGCAAACTGCGTCCGGTCAGTTGGGTAATACCCTCGGCGCAATTTTCCGATCATGCAGGTTCCAATACCGGAACCGGGCCGAATTGGGTGGCGACGGTCGTGAACGCGATCGGCAACAGCAAATGCACAAATCCGGACGGCAGCTCCTATTGGAATTCAACGGCAATCGTCATCGTCTGGGATGATTGGGGAGGCTGGTACGACCACGAGCCGCCGACATTTCTGCCTTATCCGGAAGGCGGCTATCAATATGGGTTCCGGGTTCCAATGGTCTTCGTGTCGGCCTATACGCCCTCCGGCTATATCAACAACACTCGTTTGGATTTCGGCGCCATTGCGCGATTTGTCGAGGCTAATTTCGGGGTCCCCATGGGCTCGCTCACGTTCGCCGACGAGCGCAGCAAACATAATCTGGCCGAATTTTACGACCTCAGCCAGGCGCCGCGGCCATTTGTGGAGGTGCCGGGTGGGCCGATACCCCTCGGCGACTACCGGAGCAACAAACTGCCCATGCTTCCTCCCGACGACGACTGACGCACCTGTTTGCGGAGGAGGCCAAAGGCCGCAAGACGATACAGCAACGGGTCGCCGATATGGCGATTATCCCTGCAACGCCGACGCTGCCGCCGCCGGTTGCCGGCGGGTTCCGGAATCTGACAACCGGCGGGGCAGGTGGCAACGCACGAGGGTGCCCGCGTTGCCGCTCTCGATCTCCACCCAACCATCGTGAAGTTCCACGAATCGGTTGACGAGCGCCAGACCCAGACCCGCGCCCGCGCCCTTGCCGGCGCGGCTCTTGGCAGAAAAACGCTCGAACACACTTGCCTTCACTTCCGGGGCGATGCCCGGGCCGCTGTCGGAAACGAAGATCTGCGTGTCGTCGCCCAGAATTGCGGCTCCCAGTGTAATTGTGCCGCCGCGCGGAGTGTATTTAAAGGCGTTCGACAACAGGTTGAAAACCGCCTGGCGTACGCGGCGCGGATCGACCACCACGTCGCCGATGTCGGGCGCGCAGTCGAGGGTAAATCCGATGTCGAGGCTCTCGGCATGCCGGCGCAACGGTTCGGCGACATGTGCAAGCAGATCGTGAAGGTCGATCCGCGCAAGCTCGAGCCGCATGGCGCCGGAATCGATCATGGCGAGATCGAGAATGTCGCTCGTTACCTCTGCAAGCTTGTTTGAAGCGGAGAGTATGTTCTGCACATAGTCGCGCTGCCTGGTGTTGAGGGAGCCGGCCTGGCCGCCGGCGAGCATTTCCGCGAAACCGTGAACGGCGTTGAGCGGATCGCGGAACAGAAACGAAGCATGGTGGATGAAGTCGGACTTGAGCTGGTCTGCTGCTTCCAGTGCTTCGGCGCGGTCGCGCAATGCGCTCTCGATTCGGGAGCGGTCCGTCACGTCGAAGAAAGTAACGAGCGTCGCGCCGTCCGGCAGCGGCGCCAGCGATAGCGCAAGAATCGTCTTGTCGGAACGTTCGATTTCCCCCCAGTCTCGCCGTCGTTCCGCACCCGACGCAACGGTTGCGACCAGCTTCAGCCAGAACGATTCCTCGCCGAAGCGCGCAATCGAGGTTTCCGCCAGTTTCTGAAGGTGGGGCTCGCCGGAAAGCTCGTTGGGTTCAAGCTCCCAGATGCGCGCAAACGCCGCGTTGTGCAGTTTCAACCGCGCGTCCGGCCCGAATACCGCGACGCCTTCCTGCAAGGTGTCGAGGGTGGCGGACTGGACCTTGATGAGCGTGTTGTAGGAGCTTTCAAGCGCCAGTTTTTCCGTCACATCCTCATAAAGGAATGTAAGACCGCCGAAGGGATGCGGTTGCGCCACGACCCGCAGTGTCTTGCCGCCAGGCAAGTGCCAGAGGTCTTCAGGTAGGTCGCCGCCTTCCTGACAGAGCGCCAGGCGCTGCCGCTTCCAGGCCTGATAATCGCGCTGTTCCGGCAGTCGCCGCTGCTCGCGCAGGCGATCGAGGACTTCGCCATGCGCCGGCCGCGAGTCGAGCCAGTCTTCCGGCAAATTCCACAGCAACGCAAAGGCGCGGTTGTGAAAGGCGAGTTTTTGCTCGCGGTCAAAGATCGCAACCGCGGTAGCGAGCTTGTCCAGCGTGTCGGCGTGCGCATCGATATGCTGTTGCAGGCGGGCTTCGGCGCTCGAGAGATCGGTAATGTCCATGGCGCTGCCGACGACGCCATCGGCTATGGGCGTATGGGTGAAGGAAAGCGCGCGGCGCTGCCCCCCCAACACCGCGAAACGCTTGGCCACCTGCGTGAGCGCCTCCGCGCGAGCGGCGGCGGCCAGATCGCGCTCCGACTTTTCAAGTGTGGGTTGCCTGACGACAGCGCCTGCAACGTCCTCGAACCCTGTCGCGGCGAGAAAGGCGCGGTTGGCCCAGGTCAATGCCAGCGTTCGGTCGCGCAGCCAGACGGGAGCGGGCAGCGCATCGAGAATGGCTGCGAAGTCGAAGTTATTCGTGCGCGCCGCCGCTTCTTCTTCGAGCCAGATGGCAGCCATCGCTCCCACGGCGCGACCCCGCAGGGCAATTCTCCGACCGAGATTGTCGATCACGGAGAACGCAAAGCTCGCTCCGCGATCGCTAAGGCCGTCGATCGCCTCCGATAGTTTTGTGGCCTCCGGACCGGACAGGCAGGCGTCGAGCAAAAGTTCGGCCAATCCGTAAGCGTGTAGCGGGCTGCCGTCGCGACCCCACACGATCATCGATTCCCGCCCGGCCGCCAGCAGCGCGTCGCGCGCCTGAGCCGCGGAGCGCAAACGCGATTCCACTTTTGCCAGCATGGCGAGGGCGCGGCTTACCACCCGTTGCTGGGCAATCGCCCACAGACCGGTCGCAATACCCAGAGACACAGCTCCGGCGGCGACAATGTAGGCGCCGAGCGCGGGCAGGGACTGATCGCTCGCCGCGGCGGCTGAAGCCGGCGCCAGCGTGATCGCCAAGACTATTGCCGACGCGCAGAAGAGACCCGCGCCCGATCCTTCAAGCCTTCGTCTTCCCTCACCCCGGTGTCCCGAACTGGGACGCATTTATTCGCCCCCGGCTTTCGTCCCGGAGGACGAATCACTTTGGAATCAAAATGATACGCGCCAAGCACGACTCGGAATAGGGAATGTAGTTAATAAATTGTGAAAAACCAGATATGGGGTTTTCAGGGCAGAGGCGTCTTCAAAGCGCCGCCGACCTCGACGAGAAATGCCCGTGTGTTCGAGCGAAAAGATCGCCGGCGGAAGCGCCTCAGTACCGGTATGTGTCCGGCTTGAAGGGCCCCTGTTGCGGAATACCCAGATACGACGATTGTTTGTCCGTCAACCTTGTCAGTCTGACTCCGATCTTTTCGAGATGCAGCCGGGCCACCTTCTCGTCGAGATGCTTGGGCAGGGTGTAGACTTTCTTCCCGTATTTGCCGGGATTGGCGTACAGCTCGATCTGCGCCAGCGTCTGGTTGGTGAATGACGAACTCATCACGAATGACGGGTGGCCCATCGCATTGCCGAGATTTACCAGCCTTCCTTCCGACAGAAGAATGATCCGCTTGCCATCCGGAAATTCCACTTCGTCCACCTGCGGCTTCACGTTGTGCCATTTGAAATTGCGCAATGCGCCGACCTGAATCTCCGAATCGAAATGGCCGATGTTGCAGACGATCGCGCGATGCTTCATTGCCCGCATGTGATCGAGGGTGATGACGTCCACATTGCCTGTCGCGGTGACGAAAATATCGGCGCGCGGGGCCGCATCGTCCATCGTGATGACCTCGTAGCCCTCCATCGCGGCCTGCAGCGCGCAAATGGGATCGACTTCGGAAACCATCACCCGGCAACCCGCCTGCCGCAGCGATGCCGCCGAGCCTTTGCCCACGTCGCCGAAGCCGGCAACCATCGCAACTTTGCCGGCCATCATCGCGTCGGTGCCACGACGAATGCCGTCCACCAGACTTTCGCGGCAACCATACAGATTATCGAATTTGGACTTGGTGACGCTGTCGTTGACGTTGATGGCGGGGAACAGCAGCTTGCCGTCCTTTTCCATCTGGTAGAGGCGGTGCACGCCGGTTGTCGTCTCTTCCGTCACGCCGCGGATCTTTGCGGCGAGCTCCGAATACCAGCCGCGATTGTGCTTGAGGCGATGCTTGATCGCGGCAAACATCACTTCTTCTTCCTCGTTCGAAGGGTTCTCGAGAAACGCCGCATCGCCGGCTTCCGCCCGGGCGCCCAGATGCACGAGAAGGGTTGCATCGCCGCCATCGTCCAGAATCATGTTGGGGACACCGCCATCCGCCCATTCGAAAATGCGATGGGTGAATTCCCAATAATCCTCGAGACTCTCGCCTTTGATCGCGAATACCGGCGTGCCGCCGGCTGCAATTGCTGCGGCCGCGTGGTCCTGGGTCGAATAGATGTTGCACGACGCCCAGCGCACGTCCGCGCCCAGCGCCTTCAAGGTCTCGATCAGCACGGCGGTCTGGATCGTCATGTGAAGCGAACCCGCGATCCGTGCGCCCTTGAGCGGCTGCACGGTTCCGAACTCTTCCCGCGTCGCCATCAAACCCGGCATTTCCGTTTCGGCGATGTCGATTTCGCGGCGGCCCCAATCGGCCAGGGTGATGTCCTTGACGGCGTAGTCGGTCATTGGGAGCTCCGTTCCGTTGCGGCCGGGGTATAACAGCCGTGAATGAAGGTTTCAAGTATCATATAAAGAAATCTGCATGTCCTTATTTGTAGCGAGATCCCCCAATTTGACCCTCAAGTCGAAAGTCGAAATTCTACGTGCAACCCTTCGGGGGCGATGCATCAAAGGTCCGGACGATGACGGAAACCAAGTCGCTTTTCGCCCTGGCGGAAGCGGACGACGCGGATGGGCTCGTGGAGGCGCTGGCGCGATGCGCAAACGGCGTACCTCCGGTCAGCGAAAACGGCGAAACGCCTCTTCTCTTTTGCATCTATCGGGGAAAGGCGAAATGCGTCGAAGCGCTCAAGCGTGGCGAACTGACACTGCACGAAGCCTCGGCAACGGGCGATGTGGCCCGGATCGAAGCGTGCCTTGCGGCAGCGCCATGGACGGCGCAGACCTTGTCTGGCGACGGCTGGACTGCATTGCATCTCGCAGCGTTTCTCGGGCAGGACGCAGCGCTTCTGTGTCTGCTGGATCGCGGCGCGGACGCCCGGCAATGGGGCCGCGCCTTCGACGCCAATGTTGCGCTCCATGCCGCTTGCGCGGGACGGCGACTCGGAAAAGAGGCGTTTGTGCAATTAACCGCGGCGACGGGCGACCCTGACATCGCACAAAAGGGCGGCTACACGGCGCTTATGATTGCCGCAGGCAACGGTTTCGCGGATGCGGTGGACGTGCTTCTCGCTGCGGGTGCGGACCGAACACGCAAGATCGCGGCCGGCAAAATCGCCGCCGATTTCGCCCGCGAGCGCGGACATGGCGATATCGCAACGCGTCTCGCGTGATCTTACCGGTTCAGCGAATCCGTTTGAGGTAAGCGCCGGGCCAGTGCGTGACCCGCACTTCAAGCTCGCTCTCGTTGAAAGGCCAGGGCGGTTCTTCAAGGATGAAGTCCGGATTGTTACGCGCAAAATCCGCGGCGGCGTTTTCCGGGTTGTCTGTGTTCCACTCCTTCTGGCCGCGGGGAACGTCGGTCAAATCTTTCATGATCCCGTCCGTGGCAACGATGTACGAGCCTTTCGTGACCAGTGGCGCGTAGGCGTATAACTCCGCCAGGACATGGGCGTAGGAGTGGTTGGAGTCCAGCACGGCCAGCACAACGTCTCCCGGCCGAATGTGTTTGCCAACTTCCGCAACCACCTCCGGCGATGTCGAATCGCCATCGACCAGCGAAATGTGCTGAGCCATTGGGTGAGACTGGATTCGTTCGCGGTTCACCGGACGCGTTGCAATATCGATGCCGATAACGCGCCCCTTTTTCAGGAGCGCGCATAGACTCGCCGAAAATACCAGCGATCCGCCGTGTGCCACACCGGTTTCGATTATCACGTCGGGACGCAGGGCGACGACCAGCTCCTGATAGCGAATCATGTCTTCCGGCAACTGGATAATCGGCATGCCGAGCCAGGAAAACGTATAGGTGTGCTTCTGATTCCATCCGACTTTCAGCCACAGCCTGGAAAGAAGTTCGAAGCCCTCGCGCGAATAGAGCGGCATTTCTTTGCCGTCCGCGTTGACGGTTTGCTTCCCGGTGTCGACGCTTACGATCACGGTCGATCTTCCAGTGAGGGGCCCGCGCTGTGGCGGAATATTTGGGTCATATAATCCAGCCAGTCAAACCGCACACGGCAATACCCCGAACTGTTTCTCAGGCACTCCCAGGCACGCGCCAGTAATCCAGAACGTCCGCGAGGCCTCGATCGAGCGCGATGGATGGCCGAAAGCCCAATTCATCCCTAAGCCTGCCGACGTCTGCCACAAGCGTTTGCGGTTCGCCGGCGCGTGGAGGCAGGGCGCCTGGAACGAGCAAGTCCGGCCGCCCGGCAATCTTCGCGAGTTTTTCTCCAACGGCACGCAGGGTGATTCCGTGGCCGGATGCGATGTTGACGACTCCGGCGAGCGGTGAGGCTGCCAACATCGCGATAGCCGTACCGACATCGCGCGCATCGAGATAATCGCGCACAATGGTGCCGCTCGACATAAGGGCAGGCTGTCCGGATACGATCGCGCGCGCGAGCGATGCAATGAAGCGATCGGGGTGCTCTCCGGCGCCATACAGCATGAAGACGCGCGCCCAGGCATATTGGAAGCCTTGTTCGGCCGCAGTTTTTTCCGCCGCCAGCCGCAGAGCGTCCTTGGCAGAACCATAAAGCGTTGTCGGCGCGATGGGAGACCGGCTTTCATGTCTCGCCATGTCGCCGGCGGCTTCGTATTCCGCGCAGCTCCCGACGCCAACAAAGCGGCTCATGCCTGCGTCCCTTGCCGCACGCAGAAGCAAAACGCCGGCGGACAGCCATTCCAGATTTTGCGGCGACTGCCAGTAGGTGCCGTGAGTAGTCACCCAAGCGCAGTGAACGATCGTGTCCGGTCGAATCTCGCGAAGCAGCAGTTCGGTGGCGCGACTATCCAGGAGGTCGCATTGGTGCATCGAAATGGCAGGTGTTCGCGCGGGCGCTCGCGAACAGCCATGAACTTCAAACCCGCGCTGTGCGAGTGCCTCGGCTACGTGCCGGCCGATCAATCCGCTGGCGCCGGTGACGAGCGTGCGTTTCATGCCTGCGAATTGATTCCCTGTCCTGGAAAGTCATCCGCGAAGTCCGGATAGCCCGCATCGCGCTCCGAGATGACGGCAGGAGCCGCGGGCCACGCAATGGCAAACGCCGGATCGTTCCACCGCACGCCGCGGTCATATCCGGTCGCGAAGTTCTTGCCCATTTGATACAGCAGCGTCGTTTCGTCTTCGAGCGTAAGAAATCCGTGGGCGCAGCCTTCCGGTACGAAAACGGCAGTGAGCGACTGCGGATCGAGCACCACAGACGTCCATCGCCTGTAAGTGGGGCTTTGAGGGCGGAGGTCCACGATCGCGTCAAAAGCACGCCCCTGAATCGTCCGGACGCATTTGGCTTCGGCAAACGGCGACATCCGGTAGTGCAAACCCCGCAAGGTGTGACGCCTGGAGTTGGTCGACAGATTCAGTTGTGTTGGTGCGAATGCAATTCCTGCAGCCGCAAACTCCTGCGGACAATAGAGGCGGGCGAACGCGCCGCGGTCGTCGCGATGGGGTTCGGCGACGATGCTATAAGCACCCTGAATCGAAAGCGGCGCAAACTTCATGAAATGACTTCGAGTTGCGGTATCGCCGCCACGAAATGGCCACCCCACCTGCGGATATCGGCCAATTGATCCATAATTTCGGTCTTGAGATTCCACGGAAGAATGAGCACGTAGTCCGGCCTGCGCGCACGCAATTCCTCCGGCGCGACGATCGGGATGTGGCTTCCCGGCATCACGCGCCCCTGTTTCCGCGAATTGACGTCTGCGACAAACGCGATGTCTTCCGTGGTCAGATCACAGGTATTCAGAAACGTGCTCCCTTTCGCAGCGGCGCCGATGGCTGCCACCGATTTGCCGCGCGACAGTGCTGCGTCCAGGAACGAGCGGATGCCGGACTTGATGTTCGCCACCGACAACTCCAGACCGCCATAGCCCGAAGCGCAGGCGAGGCCGGCCTCACGTTCTTCTCTGCGGATATCGGCGACCGATGGCATTTCACGATGCGCTGCTGCGCTGCGGCAGGCGAAAGCCCGCAACGAGCCGCCATGGGTGGAGAGTCTCTCGATATCGAAAATTCTCAAGCCGCATTTCAGAAAGATGCGGTCAACGGCGTGTAGCGATAAGTAAAAGTAATGCTCGTGATAGATCGTATCGAAGGCGTGCCTGCGAAACAGCTCCAGCAGATGGGGAAACTCGAAGGTGGCTACGCCTTCCCGCTTGAGCAAGACGGTGAAACCACGGACGAAGTCGGCAATGTCGGGCACATGCGCCAGCACATTGTTGGCGGCCATCAGGTCGGCGGCGTAGCCGCGCGCCACAAGATTGCGCGCCGTTTTCTCACCGAAAAACGCGATCTCCGTCGGTACGCCTTTCGCCATCGCAACGCTGGCTGTTCCCTGCGTCGGTTCGACGCCGAGACATGGAACGGAACTGGAAAGAAAGTGCTGCAGAAGATAACCGTCATTGCTGGCGACTTCGACGACCATCGAGTCTTTGCCGAGTCCGTATCGGGCAATCATCGCTGCAGCATAGTCGCGAGCGTGCGCCACCCAGGTTGCGGAATAAGAAGAGAAGTAAGCATACTCGGCTGAAAATATCGCTTCCGGCAGCGCATCGAAATCCGTTTGCGCCAGCAGGCAGTTCGTACAGAGCCGCACATGCAACGGATAGCGCCGTTCCCGATCGATTTCGTGTGGGCGCGGGTAGCTGTTCGAGAAGGGCTGCGCACCGAGATCGACGACGCTGAAGTGCAGGGGTGCGGCGCAATAACGGCACGCGCTGATGGGATTTCCGCTCATGCGAGAGCTGAGAACGACAGGATTTGCGCCGCAGTGGTAGCGGCCATGTTCTCGCCATCGACAAGAGCCCTGTACCAATTGGCTGTCCATTCGATGGCCGTGTCCGCATCGAGCAGATTGCGCCATCCCAGCGTTGCTCTGGCCTGCGAGGAGCACAATTGCAGGCTTTGTTTTTCTTTTGGAAACGCCTCCGACTGCGGCTCCCAGCCAGCTTCCGCGCCCAAACGGCTTTGCAGCCGTTCCACCATGGTGCGAACACTCAGCGCGTGGCCTTCGTCGGGGCCGAAATTGAGCGCGTGCGGCGGCGGCTTGTCTGTCGCCATGTCTTCAAGGAAAACCAGGTAGCCGTTCAGGCAGTCGAGCACGTGCTGCCAAGGGCGCGTGGCATCCGGATATCGGAGGACGACCGGGCATTTCGCCTGCGCCGCGCGCCAGACGTCCGGCACCAGCCTGTCGGGTGCGAAGTCGCCGCCGCCAATCACATTTCCTCCCCGCGCCGTCGCGACGCGCATGCTTCCAGGGAACGAGCAGGCATACGAACGGGTAACGATCTCTGCCGCCGCCTTCGAAGCCGAATAGGGATCGTCGCCGCCAAGGGTTTCGTTCTCCCGGAAAGCGTGGCCGTCTTCGCTGTTCGCGTACACTTTATCGGTTGTAACGATGAGCACGGCCTCAGGCGTCGCTGCCAGCCGCAATGCTTCCAGCAGATTTGCCGTGCCGAGCGTGTTGATCGCGAATGTCTCGAGGGGCAACGCATAGCCTTGCCGAACCAGTGACTGGGCTCCGAGGTGAAGGACAATTTGCGGTTGTGTCCTGTCGATACAGGTCTTGAGTTCGTCCGGCTTCCGCAAGTCGCCGATGGAGGATTTCATGCCTGACGAGACGGTGCAAAGGCCGAACATGTTCGGCCTCGTCTCCGGCGCAAGCGCAAAGCCGGTTACCGCGGCGCCCAGTTGCGACAGCCACAGAGACGCCCAGCTTCCCTTGAAGCCGGTATGACCGGTGACCAGAACGCGCTTGTCTTTCCAGAACGAGGAATCCGGTTTTCGGCTGCCGCCTTTCATCGCCAGGTCTTCCAGGGTGCCGTGCCGGACGCCCAAAGTTCCTCGAGCCGGTTCTTGTCGCGCAAAGTATCCATGGCCTGCCAGAACCCATTGTGTACAAAGGCCATGAGCTCTCCGTCTTTTGCCAGAGTTTCCAGCGGTTCGCGCTCCCAATACATGTCGTCACCGCCGATGCGGTCGATGACCTTCGCATTCAGCACGAAGAAGCCGCCGCTGATATGCGCGTTATCCCCCGGCGGCTTTTCCGCGAAATGCGCCACGCGCCCTGCCTCCAGCTGCAGAGCCCCGTATCGTCCCGGCGGCGTTACGGCAGCAATCGTCGCCTGTTTTCCGTGCGCGCGGTGAAAGGCAATCTCACTTCCGATGTCTATGTTGCTCACCCCATCACCATAGGTGAGGCAAAAAATCTCGTCCGCGTTCAGAAACGGGCGGATGCGCCTGATCCGGCCGCCCGTCATGGTGCTTTCTCCGGTATCGACGATGGTGACGCGCCATGGTTCGGCGTCCGAACTGTGATAGGTGATCGCACCGGCACCTATATCGATCGTGATATCGGAGCGGTGAAGCCGGTAATTCGCGAAATATTCCTTGATCATATAGCCGCGATAGCCGGCACAGACGACGAAGTCGTTCAGTCCGTGCGCGGAGTAAATTTTCATGATGTGCCAGAGAAGGGGCCGTCCCCCGATCTCGATCATCGGCTTGGGGCGCGATTGCGTTTCCTCGGCAAAACGCGTGCCCAAACCGCCTGCAAGGATAACGACCTTCATTTGCCGGCCCTATGGGGAAACGAGTTGTGCGCCACAGCGACATGGTCACCGAAAACCTGGACAGTCTTCGCCCGGCTGCCGACAATTCCTGCGGCCCGCCGGAGCGCCCCCATCCATGCGCCGGCCAGCGCAATATTGCCCCTGCGTTCAGCGTCGGAAGCGCTACCCAAAATGCGATCCGTCAGAAGTGCCGCATCGAAGACGTTTCCACACAATCCGGGACGCGAGACGATGCCCATGCGATCGGGCAGCAACCTGTGACGGCGAACCGGCGGACGTAAGCGCGCCGATTTGTGTTTTCCCTTGGACGACCAGTTGCGATCCAGCGGCGCCACTCCGATGCTCGCCAGACTTGCATCGACGATATCGGCCTGTTCGGATCGCGCCGGCTCGGGGACACTCGCCAATTCCGATTCCAGCATGGGAATCCATGCGCGCGTGTTGAGGCGGGGCGGCTTTTCCCCGCCCATTCTGCGCAAAGCCTCGGCAAGGGTGAAAAACGTCAGGGCTGCAATGGGCCGAATTCGCGAATCCACCGCCCCCGAGCCTGTCCGGGTGAGGTTTTCCTGCACGAACGCGACATGCGGATTGTCCCGATCATGCTGCGATTCCTGAAACCGCTGCGCCCAGCCATTGCTTGCCCGAGATTCGCCTCCAAGCGTGCAGGGCTGTCCGAGTACAAGAATGGTGTCGGCGACAAAAAGATTGGCGATGGCGGCGCCAACGTCGGGCCACGGAACGAAAAAATACCTGCCGGCGCGGGCGATGACCTGCGTTATGACTTTCCGGTCGACGCAGCCGTGATAGATTTTTGCGCCTCCAAAGCGGTAGCTTTCACGCGAGCCGTCCGCGAGGCTGCAAAGCCGCTCGCGCGCATCGCGTTTCGATTGTCCGCCCCTCAGATGGAGTGGTTTTAGCGTCAGTAGCCCGTGGTCACCATTGGCCCCACCGGGCCAGACATAGTTGGGGGGGTGCCAGTTGACGATTTGCGGCCGCTTATCGCGCAGCAGCACCAGCAGACGCCTTATCCGTTCCGGCAGAACAGCGTCGTCATCGCCGATGAACATGACATGGCGGCCGCGACTCTTGGAAAGGGCGAACTCAAAATTATCGTGCATGGGCACGCGCGTACCGGGGTTGGCATAGACAAGCCGCGCATCGTCGAATGATTTGACGACCGCCCTCGTATCGTCCGAACTCGCGTTGTCGCTGACGACGATTTCGATTTCTGAATCGCTGCAGGCCAGCGCGCTGCGCACGCAGGACACCAGATACTCACAGCGCTCGCGCGTTGGAATGATAATCGAAAGCAGCGGAGTGGTTTCTCCGGCGGTAGCGTCATTCACGGGCGGGCGATCCATTCGGGCTGTACAAGCCTTGAGTTCCTTATAGCCAGTCGGAAAGTGCGGTTGTCAAGCTGAAGTCTCCCCTGGCGCCAAGGTGGTTGATGCGTTGTGGATCGGCCAATGCAATGGCATACACGTCACCGCCTCCCTCCGCCATGGCGACAGGGACAACGATCCGCCCCGGCACACGCGAAGGCCACAATTTTTATGACGAGACGATCGCCGCGGTGCACAGGACGTGAAGGATGAAGGAGGGCCGGATATCGTCGTTCGACCGCATTTCGCTTCGCCTTCGCCACTCGTCGCGATCGCTCGGGCACTTCTTCGCCGGCAAGAGGAGCCGGCCCATCGTCTTTATTCATGTGCCGAAAACTGCCGGCAACTCGACCATAAACTATGTACAGGCCTGTGTCGGGACCAGAAGGCCGCGGGGTTATTATATGGTTCACGACAACGAGACCCGCCTTGGGCGCGAGGTGGACATCAGACGTGCGCGCAAGGCAGAATTCGTGTTTGGACACATGTCGTGGCAGACATTCGACGAGATCCGCAATGGTCGAAACGTCTTCGCCTTTACATTCCTGCGAGACCCGCTCGATCGGCTGCTCTCGAATTATTCTTTTCTCAAGGTCATCAAAAGGCCGGCACACGCCGAGAAGCACTTTCCCGGAATCGCCGGCATGTCGTTGGCCGAATATGCCGCCTGCACGCATCCGAGATTTCGCTATGGGCTCGACAATTTCATGGTGCGGCAATTCGCGGGCAGACTCGAGGAATATCCCGACGAGGCCTATCCGGCATCGCAGATGCTCGATCATGCCAAGGCGCATCTGTCCAGCCTGGATTTCGTCGGATTCACCGATCGCTACGACGAAGACTTTTCCCGCCTTGTCGATCGGGCCCGGTTACCCCGTGCCGGCATTACCCCGCGCTACAATGTGACGCGCCAGGCAAACATCACCAAGGAATCGCCCGAGGTTAGCGACGCCATCCGCGACCTGCTTCTGGCCCGGGTAAGGCTGGACCTGGAATTGTGGGAATTCGCCAGACAGCGATTTCGCTGAATCCCGCAGAGCGACGAATCTGCGTGCGCGTGCGGACAGTCATCGAGATAAGCTTCCGCCATAGACTTCCATCGGCCACGCATAGTTTTGCGATGGTGGAAGTCCGAACGTCGATTCAACGATCCACTTTGCGACCAGTGTTCCGGAGAAGCTTGCATGCGCCCTTTGCCAGCCGCGATGCGCGGTAGCGCGGCGTTCGTCATCATGAGTCATGAAATGTCGCAGCTTTGCGATCAAAGCATCGCCATCCTCGTAGCAGACGAGCTCGTCGCCTTTGAAAAGCCTGTCGAAGCCGGCCCTTGCATCGACGAAGGTCAGGACACCGTTTCCCATGAGCTGGGCCATACGATCCGACGAATAGAGCAAGGCATCGTTGGGCCTGCTCAGGGCCAGCCCCATTCGCGAACAGCCGAGCAGGGATATGAGTTCGGCCCCATGCACCGCCGGGAACCCCATCATCCCTCGGATATCGAACTTCAATCGGGGAATCTGCGATCGAATGCGTTTGCAAATGGCGAGTCGCTCGGCATCCGGTTTTCCGACGAATATCAGGTCGTTTTCGAGATCGGCTGCGTCAAACGCCCGTCCCGTTTCGATCGAACTGTCTACGGGATTGGGCATGTAGGCGACGCGGCCGCCGCCCGACGCAACCTCCGCCCGCGTTTCGCCCGCAGTCGTAACAAACGTTGTGTCAACGAGGCTGGAAAGCAATTTTAGCAACCGCATGTTTCGCGGGTCAAACGACAGCGAATCGCAGCTCCAATGCGCGATGCGGATACCCGGGCATGCATGCCGCACGGCTTTGACGGTTTCAGGCTCGATCAGCGATGCGTGGCCCAAAAGCAGAAATTCGGGTCGCAGCGTTTCGCACACGAGCCGCAGTTTCCTATTTGCAGAACGCTTGCCCGCTTCCCGAATACCGAAGAGATAATTCGCCGCGATGTCCCGGTCGCAGACGCTGAAAACATTGTGACCAAGTCGTGTAAGTCCGTTATTGAGCTTGTACTCCACACCATAGAAATTGTCGCCGTTGCGTTTCGTCGTGAAGTTGGAGACGTGGACAATTTTCATCGCGTGAGCTCACGGCGCAAGTATCGACGGACCGGCACATAGCAGCGCCGGCACGCGCGGTGAAGCCCTGCGACGGGGCTGGAAGGACAGACGCCGCAGCGACCTTAGCGGGTCGCGAGCATGGCAACCATGCGCCCGTGATTGGTGCCTGCAGACGGTGGAGCTTTATTCAAGTCCATGGCCTTGCGGGCGCCGCACAATTTGGTACCGATGTTTGTGGTGTCCAGGCCGGGCTTTCGCTCGCCTGTCGGGGAGGGGGCTCCATGGGTTCGATTCGGAAATGGCATGCATACGGTGGTCTGCTGAATCGCGGCGGTTTTCTGGGGCTTATGGTTTCGGCGGTCATGCTGACTCTTGCAAATCCCGTGGCGGCGGACGAAGTCGAAACGATTTCCGTGACCGGCACGCGTCCTCCGCAACCGGTGGGCGATGCCGTTTTCTCCACGGTCGATCTCGATCAAATCCAGCTTTCGCAAGCGGATCGGCTGGATGCGGCCCTGGAACAGGTGCCGGGTCTTTCGCTCTTTCGCCGCGCCACGAGCCTGAGCGCCAATCCGACAATTCAGGGCGTATCGCTGCGCGATATTGCGCCGTCGGGTGCCGGCCGGGCGCTCGTCTTGCTGGATGGCATCCCGATGAATGACCCTTTCGGCAACTGGGTGGTTTGGGGTGCTCTTCCGTATGAAGACATCGAAGGCGCCGAAATTGTTCGCGGTGCAGGCGCAGGTCCTTATGGGGCAGGTGCGCTGACGGGAACCATCGCGCTTGACGAACGAAGCGACATCGATGGTGTGTCGCAAGCCGATATGTCAGCAGGAAGCCTCGCAACGTATCGCGCCGGAGCCTCCGGCGGGACGAATCTCGAGGGTATCGATTTCTTCGCAAGTGCGGCCGGCGAGCAGTCCAATGGCTGGATTCCGGTGGGCGCTCAGCAACGCGGCCCGGCGGACAATCACGTTTGGCTCGATTCGGGATCGGTGTCGCTTCGCGGCCAGACGCAGATCGACGGCGTTCTCACATCGGCTCGCCTCGAATACTACGATCAGGCCCAAGGAGCAGGGCTGGAAGGGGCCGAGGCCAGGACCCACGGACTTCTGGGGAGCCTCACATTCGCCGATGCCGCTGCGGCCGACGATCTCGGCTGGCGTTTGCAAGGCTGGTTCTTCAACAGCAATCTGGCCAACACATCGGTTTCCGTTCCCGCCGACCGCAGCGCGACCACGCCCGCAAACGATCAATATGCGACGCCGGCATTGGGCCTCGGCTTGAATGCGGCGCTGGTCGGATCGACCGGCAACTTCCACTGGGAAGCCGGCACCGATCTGCGCCACGACAGCGGCGAATCCGACGAATTCTATCAGTTCACCGGCGATGCCTTCCAATCGGGCCGAAAATCCGGCGGCCAGATGCTCGTCGCAGGGTTGTATGGTGAAGGCGCGCTTGACCTGCAGGATTGGCTTCTCACCGCCGGTGTGCGGGGCGATTATTGGGGGAGCGCGCAGGGACATCTGCTGCAATACACACTGGCAACCGGCGCCATAACCACGAGCGATCGGTACTCCGCTCGCGATGGTGTCGTGCCGACTGCCAGGCTCGGCGCGCGGCATAATTTTTCAGATGGCGAATTTCTTCGAACGTCGGTTTACGCCGGCTTCCGCGCGCCAAGCCTGAACGAACTGTATCGTCCCTTTCGTGTCGGCGATAACGAAACCGAAGCCAACGCCGGCCTTTCGCCGGAGGAGCTCTATGGCGCCGAAGTGGGCTGGGGCGGCGCTGTCGAACGGCTGACCTGGGATGTCACCGGTTTTTTCAATCAGCTCCATAACGCCGTCGGCAACGTCACAATTGGCAAAGTGTATTGCGGACCCGATCCGTGCGGAATTCTGTATCAGCGCCAAAATGCCGGCGACGTGAATGCGCTGGGCGCGGAAGGCGAAGCATCGGCGGCATTGACCGAAACGCTCGCCATCCGCGGGGCATTCTCGCTCACGGATGCCCGCTTTCAGGACAATGCGCGCGATCTGTCGGGAAAGCGGCCGGCGCAGTCGCCGCGCATCGTGACAACCGCCGGTGTGACCTGGACGCCCTGGCCGGAATGGCAGTTTGGCGGCGACTTGCGCTGGATCGGGGCGCAGTTCGAGGACGATCTCAACCAGTACAGGCTTGGATCCGCTCTTGTCGGCGATCTCAGGGCCGAATGGCATTTCCGAGAGAACATGTCCCTCGTGGGAGAAATCGACAACGTCGCCAATGCGGCGGTCAACACCGGCGAGACCTCTTTCGAGGCAAATGGAAGCCCGGTGATTTCACTGGGTGCTCCCCGAACCTTTGAAATCTCCGTCACCTACGCCCAATAGGGTGTGCGGCCGTAAAACGCTGGCCGAGACATGCGTCGGCGCACTATATGAGGCGTAACTGACAGGATGACGGCTATGGAAATGGTGAAGCTCGGCGCCACGGGTCTCAGGGTCTCCCGCATCTGTCTGGGTTGCATGACCTACGGTTCGCCCAAATGGCGCGACTGGGTGCTCGACGAAGAGGCAAGCCGGCCCTTCATCAAGCAGGCGCTGGATGCCGGCATCAATTTCTTCGATACGGCGGATATGTATTCGCTCGGCGCGAGCGAAGAAGTGCTGGGTCGCGCACTCAGGGATATCGGGCCGCCGCGCGAGCAGCTGGTTGTCGCGACCAAGGTGTTCAGTCCGATGGGCGGCACGCCAAACGAAGCCGGCCTGTCTCGCAAGCACATCATGCATGCGATCGACGCGAGCCTGAAGCGCCTGGGAATGGAGTATGTCGATCTCTATCAAATCCACCGCTTCGATCCCTCGACGCCGATAGACGAAACCATCGGCGCGCTCGATGACGTGGTGAAGGCCGGAAAGGCGCTTTATGTGGGCGCCTCCTCGATGTACGCTTGGCAGTTCGCAAAATATCTGCACCGCGCCGATGCGCTCGGCAGGACGCGGTTCGTCTCGATGCAAAATCACTACAACCTCGTCTATCGCGAAGAGGAGCGCGAGATGATTCCGCTTTGCCGCGCGGAAGGAATCGGCGTCATTCCGTGGAGCCCGCTCGCTCGCGGTTTCCTCGCCGGCAATCGGCGATCCCAGGACAGGGGCGAGACGACACGCGCAAGGAGCGACGACTTCGCGCACACGATGTATTATCAGGACAGCGATTTCGCAGTCGTGGACAAGGTGACGGAGATCGCACAGAATCGCGGTGTGTCCAATGCGCAGGTTGCCTTGGCGTGGCTGTTGAGCAGAAAGGGTGTTACCGCGCCCATCATCGGCGCTTCAAAGCCGCATCATATCGGCGATGCCGTGGCTGCTGCGGCGCTGACGCTGGAAGAAGCGGAGCTGAAGGCGCTGAATGCGCCCTACAAACCGCACCGCGTGCTCGGGCACAACTGAGGCGTCAAGACCCGCCTGGAGCGGCTTGGGCCGGAGGGATCGCAGGCGCCGCAACCGGCTGGGCTACCGGGATAATCTGTGTTTTGTCGTCGGCGCTTTCCTTCCAGCCGCCGCCGAGAGCCATATAAAGATTGACGTCGGCCTGCAGGCGCGAAAGCTGTACCTGGATGAGCTGGTCCTGGGCCGTGAAGAGGGTCTGCTGGGCCTGCAGCAGAGTCAGAAGTTCGATGATCCCTTCGCGGTATTGAAGCTCGGAAAGCCGGACGGATTCGGTGGAAGCTTTTACCTCGCGCTCCAATGCCTCCTGTTCCAGTTCGAAATTCGACACCTGGCCCAGCGACGACTCCACATTGGAGAACGCCGTCAGCACCGTCTTGCGATAGGTGGAGATAAGGCCTTTCTGCTGTGCTTTGGCCAACTCGCTTTCGCCGATCAGTCTTCCGCCATCGAACACTGTTTGCAGAAGGCTGGCGCCCGCGCTCCATTCCAGGGTCGACGCGTGAAATAGCGTACCGATCATCGTGCTTGCCGTTCCACCGGCGCCGGTGAGGGATATTTGGGGGAAGAACGCGGCGCGCGCGGCATCGACATTGGCATGGGCGCTGGCGAGATTGGCTTCCGCTTCCGCCACGTCCGGGCGGCGCTCAAGGACAGCGGAAGGAATTCCGGGCGCGACCGCAGGGACTAGGACTCCCTGAAGGTTTTTCGCTGCCACATCGAAACCTTCGGGCGCCAGACCGAGAAGAATGGCGAGCGCGAACGTCGCTTCGTTTTCCTGTTCCTTCAGCGGCGGTAGCAGCGCTTCCTGCCCGGCGACAACCGCCTGCTCCTGTGCCATGTCCAGATTGGAAGAAACGCCGTTTTTGACCTTTGCCTCGGTGATTGTGAGAACGCGATTGGCGTCCTGGATGTTCTTTTCGGTGACCGCGATTTCCTCGCGCAGCGCCAGAATGTCGAGATATGTGTTGGCCACGTCGGCCGTGATCGTCAGCGTAACGTTCTCCTGCGCGAAGCGGGAGGATTTCAGCGCTTCATCCGCGGCCCGCAGATTGTCCTGGGCCAGTCCCCAAAAATCGAGCGCGTAACTCGCATTGAGCGAAAGACCGAAATTGTTTCCCGTAACCGGACCGATACCGGGAGCGGTCACCCCGCCCGAACCGGTGCGGGCGCGCTGCGCGGTTCCGTCGAGATCGACCAGGGGGAACAGGGCCGAGCGGGCAATGTCGGTTTGGGCTTCGGCCTGCAGCACGCTCGCAACGGCGACGGCAAGATCGAGATTGTCTTTTTGCGCCGTCGTTATCAGTCCGTCGAGCTCGGTACTGCCAAATCCCTGCCACCAGTCCAGCTTGGGCCAGACATCGACTCCGACGGTTACCGGTCCTGTGAACGATTTGGGGACGTCGCGCGGTCGCAACGCTTGCGGCACCAGCGTCTGGCACCCTGCCGTCACGAAAACGCACGCAACGGCCAAGGCCGATCGAAAACCCGTCATTCTGAAACCCGCATCCCGGTCCGCCCCGCAGCCAGTCTAATTATACTACGAAGGGCGGAAAACAAGGCCGCGCCGCCAATTCGTGGGCGTGCATGGCGGGGAGGACAGGCGGACGGAGGTCTCGGTGCGGGGTCCAAACCTGTCCGGCCACAATACGATCCTTACCCTTGGTGGAGCGCCGACGGTTCGCGTCTTCTGGAACCGCCGGGAATCGAAAGCCGGTTGCTTCGACAAATGATCGCGATGCTTGCCGCTTCATTGTGCCAAGCAATATGCGAAGACAACCTTCGGGCAAACGACAAATTTGTATCAAAATGTCTTTGGCAAATGTCTTGCCGGCGAACGATGCGCGCACACGCGCAGTGCCAGGCGCGGCAGCTGAAAGAGAGCGGCCGATCAGGTGCCGTCGGAAGACTTGCGGACCACCCGGAATCGGGCCAATTCCTGAAGCGCCAGTGCAAAGTCGGGCTGGATTTCCGCCGCTTTCCTGTAGTCTTCGTAGGCGTCGCGAATATTTCCCAGGGCTTCATGCACGATGGCACGGTCGTAATAGGCGATCTGCAGCCGGTTGGAACCCAGCGCGATGCCCTTGTCGATGTCGGCAAGCGCGTCCTCATATCGCCTTAAGACAATCATGACCGCCCCGCGGTCGACATAACCTTCGCCAAGAGCAGCATCGAGCGAAAGGCCTTTGTCGTAGTCCACAACCGCGCCGTTCGTGTTGTCGGTTCGCGACTTTAGAATCCCGCGATTGATGTAAGTCGCCGCAAGGTCTCGCACCGGAATCGCCGTCTCTTCGATGGCACCCGTGCAGGCATCGATACCGTCTTTGGCGTTGCCGCCGAATTCGGCATGCTCAAAACAGCTTCGAGCCAGGCCATTGCCAAGCACGGTCACGGCGGCGTCCGCCTGGATAATGGACAGGCTGGCGGCGGCCGTCATGGCGATCATCGCCGGATATCGGGTTTTCATCTGGTGCTCCCTCCAGAACGGTCCGATTGTCGCACTCCGGGCCACAGGGGTCCATGCGGCGCAAGGGTTACGGCGGTTGGCCCGGCTCCTCGTGAATGCGTCCAAATTCCCCGGATTTCCTGCATTCTGTCGCCATAGCCAATACCGCGCCCCATTCAATTCCTTGTGAAAAGATCGCCTCGGTTCGCTTGCGCCGGACGCCAGCCGAGTCGATACCATGTACCAACCATAAGGCGACAACATATGAACGCCCTGCCCGAAGGTTTCCTTGCCACGGCGCTCTCCCGGATGCAGCCGTCGCAGACGATCGCGGTCTCGCAGAAGGCGCGCGATCTCAAAGCGGCGGGCCGCGACGTGATCGGACTCGGAGCGGGCGAGCCGGACTTCGACACCCCCGACAACATCAAGGAAGCTGCGATTGCGGCCATTCGTCGGGGCGAGACGAAATACACAGCGGTCGAAGGGATTGCGGAACTGCGCCGGGCCGTTGCGGACAAATTCAAGCGTGAAAACGATCTCGAATATTCGCCCGCGCAATGCTTTGTGGCGCCCGGCGGAAAGGCCGTCATCTATGCCGCGATGATGGCCACGCTCAATCCAGGGGACGAAGTCGTCATCCCGGCGCCGTACTGGGTGAGTTATCCCGACATCGTGCTGCTGGCAGGTGCCCGGCCGGTCGTCGTGGAAACCCGGATCGAGGACGGCTTCCGCCTTATGCCGGACGCGTTGGCGCGTGCGATTACGCCAAAAACGAAATGGCTTATTTTCAATCAACCCTCGAATCCGACTGGTGCCTGTTATACGCCTGCTCAGTTGAAGGCGCTGACGGACGTGCTGTTGCAGCATCGACAGGTCTGGGTGCTGACCGACGACATGTACGAGCATCTCGTCTATGGCGGCTTTCGTTTTTCCACCATTGCACAAGTCGAGCCGCGCCTTTTCGGGCGTACGCTGACCATGAATGGCGTTTCCAAAGCCTACGCCATGACGGGCTGGCGCATTGGCTATTGCGGTTGTCCGGAACCGCTCGTCAGAGCCATGGCAAAGCTGCAATCGCAAACCGTGTCCAATGCCTCCTCCATATCGCAGTGGGCAAGCGTCGAGGCGCTGAACGGTCCCCAGGATTGCATTGCGAAATTCCAGCAGGCCTTCGAGGCGCGGCGCGATCTTGTCGTCTCGATGCTCAACCAGGCTCGCGGCATCGCGTGTCCGAAACCCGAAGGCGCTTTTTATGTCTACCCATCCATCCGCGCGCTGATCGGCAAACGGGCACCGTCCGGCAGAACGATCGGGACGGATGAGGATTTTGCCGGAGAGCTGCTGGATGCCGAAGGTGTCGCGGTTGTTCATGGCGCCGCGTTTGGATTGTCGCCGTTCTTTCGTCTCTCCTATGCGACATCGAATGAATTGCTCGAAGACGCCTGCGGTCGTATCCAGCGCTTTTGCGGCAATCTGGAGTAGCGCAAGCACCGCCAGGGTCCTCGCCGGGCTTTTTGCCTGAGCGTGTGCGGCGGCGCCTCCGACGAAGGAGGCGTTGCCCTCTTGCCAGCGCCGCGCAACGGCGCGAGCATCGCTTTCTTAGCGGGGCGCGTGACGAGAGCCTACCCTCGGGTGAGGGGGGTGACGCCCGCCGCGTCCCGACCTTGCCGATCAGCAAGGAACGGAGGCGCTCATGTCGAAAAAAACTGGAGGAAGCGGGCCACGTGCAGTGGCCCTGGTAGGACCCTATGGCAGCGGCAAGACAACGCTGCTCGAAAGCATGCTGGCGATTACCGGTGCCATTCAACGCAAGGGATCGGTGCCGCAGCGCAATACGGTGGGCGATTCCTCGCCGGAAGCGCGCGCCCGCCAGATGAGCGTCGAAGTCAACTGCGCGACGACGAAATATCTCGGCGAGACTTTCACGTTTCTCGATTGCCCGGGATCGATCGAGTTTCTGCAGGAAACGCTCAATGTTCTTCCCGGCGTCGATGCAGCCGTGGTCGTGTGCGATCCCGACGCGGCCAAGGTGCAGATGCTGAAGCCGTACCTCAAGCGGTTGGCCGATCTCGCGATTCCACATTTTCTGTTCGTCAACAAGATCGACAAGGCGCACGGTTCCCTGCGCGATCTGCTCGCACGCCTGCAGGAAGCGAGCGACAAGCCATTGCTCATGCGCCAGATACCGATCTGGGAGAACGGAACCGTTACCGGTTTTGTCGATCTCGCGCTCGAGCGCGCCTATGTCTATCGCGAGCACGAAGAATCCAAAATCGTCGATCTGACGGGCAACATCAGGGAAGAAGAAAAACAGGCACGGTTTTCATTGCTGGAAAAACTGGCCGATTACGACGAACATCTGATGGAAGAGCTGCTGTCGGATGTCGAGCCGCCGCGCGACGAAGTGTTCGGCGATCTTTCGAAAGAGCTGGCGGACGGTCTCGCGGTGCCGGCGTTGATGGGGTCTGCCGAGAAGGACAACGGCATCCGCAGACTTCTGAAGGCCCTGCGCCACGAAGTCCCCGATGCAGCGATTGCCGCGAAGCGGCACGGTATCGCGGCCAATGGCGAGGCGGTGGTTCAGATCGTGAAAACCTACAACGGGACGCACGGAAAGCTTTCCCTGGCACGTGTGTTGTCTGGCGCGCTCAAGGATGGTGCGGTGCTTCACACGCGCGACGGGCGCGACGCGCGCATAGCGGGAATCTTTGCCCTCAAGGGTGATGCACAGACGAAATTGAGCGAAGCCAGGGCCGGAGATACGGTCGCGCTGGGCAGGCTGGAAGCGATCGCTACCGGCGAAACCCTGTCGACGGTCGGGAAGGCGCTGCCGAAAATCGTCATCGAGCAGCTTGAGCCCGTATATGCACTTGCGATTGAAACGACAGACCGCAAGGACGAGGTGAAGCTCACCGCGGCTATTCACAAGCTGCAGGAAGAGGACCCGTCACTGCATTTCCGCCAGAATGCGGAATTGCAGGAAATGGCGCTTGCCGGGCAGGGCGAGATACATCTGAAGGTCGCTGCGGAGAAGCTCGCCAGCAAGAATGGGCTGAGGCTCACCACTCACCAGCCGAAAATTCCCTACAAGGAAACCGTACGCAAGCATGTGCAGCAGCACGGGCGCCACAAACGGCAGTCCGGCGGCCACGGTCAGTTCGGCGATGTCCACATCGAGATCAAGCCGTTGCCGCGGGGCACTGGGTTTGTGTTCGAAGACAAGGTCAAGGGCGGCGTTGTGCCCAGGCAATTCATTCCGTCGGTCGAAAAGGGCATCATCGAATACCTCAAGGAAGGCCCGCTGGGCTTTCCGGTTGTCGATGTCGGCGTTGCGCTGTTCGACGGTTCCTATCACAGCGTGGATTCGTCGGATGCTGCGTTTCAGACCGCTGCCCGCATCGCCATGACGGAAGGCATGCCCAATTGCGCACCGGTGCTGCTCGAACCGATCATGCGGGTGAAAATTCACGTACCGAACGATGCCACTGCCAAGGCCAATCAGGTGGTGAGCGGAAGACGCGGCCAGTTGATGGGGTTCGACGCCCGATCGGGGTGGAACGGGTGGGACACCGTCGAGGCGCAAATGCCGCTGTCGGAGCTTCACAACCTCATCATCGAGCTGCGTTCTCTTACCCAGGGAGTCGGTACGTTCGAGATGGAATTCGATCATCTCGCCGAATTGACTGGTCGGCTCGCCGAGCAGGCGGTCGCGACCCGCAAAGCCGCCGCGTAGCCGCCAAACCCGCGGAATTGACCAAAAAAAACGACCGGAGCGAGGGAGCGCTCCGGCCGCAGGCATTCTACTTGGGTGCCTTTGCGTCCGAGGGGGCGGACGGGAGGCTGACGAGGCTTTCGCTTCGTCGCTGTTGCCAGCCAGGGGAGGACCGGCAACGCCATTGAGATATGTCCGCCGCACGGCGATTCAACGACATTGAAAAAAATTAACCGCGCGAGGGCAGCATCCGCCTTGACCCAGCGCGGGCACTTTGCAGTCGCGCCGGGCAGCCCGCATCCGCGAGACCGCGCAGCCGCACCGGTCGGAGCAGCCTATCGCGCCGCTGGCGACGTTTGCGGCTTTTCTTGTTATGGTGCTCCATTGGTCGGCAGATTTGGCTTCTCTGCAAACCGTTATGTCCTTCGGGAGGGTACGATGAGCGTAAAGTGGACGATTCACGGCCGCGAATTCACCAATTGCAATTGCGCCTATGGTTGCCCGTGCCAGTTCAACGCGCTTCCAACGCACGGCGATTGCCAGGCAGTCGTAGGTGTGCAGATCGACAAGGGTCATCATGGCGAAACGCAGCTCGACGGTTTGCGCTTTGCGGGCGTCTTTGCGTGGCCAGGTCCCATTCATCACGGGAAAGGGGAAGCGTTTCCTGTCGTGGATCGCCGCGCGACGGAAGCCCAGCGCGACGCGATACTCAGGATCATGAGCGGACAGGATACCGCGCCCGGCGCCACCATTTTCAGCGTGTTCGCTGCAACATTCGCCAAGGTTCATGCGCCGGTCTTCGCGGACATCGAACTGGAGGTCGATGTGGAGAAGCGTCGCGCCCGCATGAAGGTGCCCGGCTATATTGAGCAGCGCGGCGAGCCGATCATCAATCCGGTCAGCGGGGCGGAGTTTCGCGGACGCATCGATTTGCCCAACGGATTCGAATACACGCTGGCCGAAATGGGGCGGGGCTGGTCGAAGGCCGAGGGCCCGATCAGGTTCGACCTCGCCGATTCCTATGGCCAGTTTGCCCAGCTTCATCTCTGCCAGGACGGCATCGCGCGGTGACATCGCGCGATGGGGCGCTGTCCGCGATCCTCAAGCGCGAGAACTGGATCGTCGCGTCAGCATTGTTGATGCTGGCGTTGCTCGCGTGGGCGGATCTCGCATGGCTGGCGGTGCGGATGAATGCATCGATGAATGCGCCCATGCCCGGCATGGCTTCGATGGCGGGCATGGACATACACGCCATGGCGCCCGTGTTGTTGCCCTGGACACAATCGCATTTCTTTTTCATGTTCGCGATGTGGTCCGTGATGATGGTCGGCATGATGACCCCGTCGGCCTCTCCGATGATCCTGATCTACGGCCAGGTTGCGCGGCAGGCGCACACGCTGGGGCGCGATTTCGCGCCGGCGTGCTGGTTCGCCGCCGGTTATCTCCTGAGCTGGACCGCATTCGCGCTCGCAGCGACGGCCACGCAATACGGTCTCGAGCGGCTCGCGCTGATGACGCCGATGATGGCGGTATCGAACAGCGTGTTCGGCGCGGCGGTGCTCATTGCCGCGGGCCTCTATCAATGGACACCGTTCAAGGAGTCCTGTCTCGCGCAATGCCGCGCACCGCTGTCGTTCGTGCAAGCCCATGGCGGCTTCAAGCCCGGAATATCGGGATCGCTGCGGCTCGGCGTCCTGCACGGCGCCTATTGCATCGGCTGCTGCGCCGCGCTGATGGCGCTCCTCTTCGTGGCCGGGGTGATGAATCTTCTCTGGATCGCGGCACTGATGATCTTCGTGCTGGCGGAGAAAGTGATGCCCGGCGGCCACATGCTCTCGCGTGTGGCGGGTGTTGCCGCAATCGTGGCCGGTGTGTGGCTGCTGGCAGCGTGAGCGGCAACGAAATTTTCTTAGACTTGCTGCAACCTCATTGACAGAAATCTGTACATGTACTTAATCGGCGTGGCAACCTGAGGATCGAGCAGCTGAACATGGGTCATGTTTCGTACACCGAGTTCCGCCAACGCCTCGCCGAATACATGGACAAGGTGTGGGAGAGCCGCGCGCCGCTGCGCGTCACCCGGCAGAATGCGAGGCCGGTCGTTATTCTCTCCGAGGCGGAATACGAAAGCATGGTGGAGACGCTTCATCTCCTGAAGAGCCCTGCGAACGCCAGGCGCCTTCTGCGATCGATCCGCAGTGCAGACGCGGGCAGGCTGGCCGAGCGCGACGTTCGATAGCCGGATGAAGCTGCTTTGGACAGCCGACGGGTGGGACGATTATCTTTATTGGCAGAACACCGACGCCGGCATCGTGCGCCGGATCAACGACCTCATCAAGGATGCACGCCGCAGTCCCTTCAAGGGCATTGGCAGGCCCGAGCCGCTGAAGGGCGATCTTGCAGGTTGGTGGTCGAGGCGCATAACCGGCGATCATCGCCTTGTCTATCGCGTGTCGGGCAAAGGACCTGCGCAACAGCTCGAAATCGCAGCGTGCCGATACCACTATTGAAAGGTGTTTGAATATCGGGGGGGGGCGAGAATGAGTGCGCTCCGGGCGCCGCGTGACGATGGAATCCGCCAACAGCTTGCACCGGAATCACATCGACACTGGCAATCGATACTGGCTACTTTCAGTTCACGAGCACAACGACATGCACTCTTGTGCGTTGAAATGAGCCAGAACTGGTATCGCGTGAGTATCGTGACAGGAGCCACGATCCCGGAGCTCCGGCTCGCAATTCTACAGACCGCGCGCGGTCCCAGTACGACCCGCGACCCCAATACCTCAATCCCGTTCGTCGCGGTCCTGTGTGCTCTTCAACGCGGACAAGTCGAGCAGGCGCAGTCCCACAAGCCCTGATGCCGCCGCCTCGACACGGCCGCCGCCGCCGCTCTCGGGCAGCACGGGATCGTTCAGCCCGAATTGCTGGATGCCCTTCGCCTTCAGTTCGCTGTCGAGAGGCGCAAGCTTGTCGCGCTGCAGTGCGGCGAAGGAGTTCTCAACGTCCTTGAGCTCGTGTTCGAGCGCGTCCACACGCGCAAGCTGGTAGGGCGTCGGGCGGCTCTCGACCGACATGATGGCGCCGTAGACATAGTCCAGATGCTCGCGCAGGCGCTCTTCGCCGGTGATCGCCCCACCTTCCTTCGTGGCGACGATCAGCTTGCGCAGATCGTCGGCATCGCCGGCAATTTTCAGCAACGAACCGCGCAAGGCGTCGTTTTCCGGCAATGACGCGGCACGGGCGCGCGCTTCTTCCCGCACCTGGACAATTTTGGCTGTTAGCTGGCTCATGCGGCCGAAGAGGGCCGATACCCGCTTGGCCGCATCGTATTGCGCGTTGCGGTCGGCAATCGTGAAGGTGGCGCGGCGGTCGAGCCCGATCTCCAGCGGCATCGTGTAGCTGCGAGTGCCTTTCGTGAGGCGGACTGTATAGACGCCCGGTGGCACGCGCGGCCCGATCACGGAATTGAACACCAGCGTGGCGCCCGGGGGCGTCTGCGGCGGATCGTCGTGCATCGACCATACGACGCGGTTGAGGCCCTTGCGGTTGGAAGCCGGAAGGCTCGTGACCAGATTCCCCTTCTGATCGAGAATGTCGAGCTTCAACCGTCCGATCACTTGGCGCGTCTTCTGAAAATACGTGATGACGGCGCCATCGGGCGGATTTTGGCCCGAATAGCTGGCGTCGCCGTTTGCCCAGCCGCCATTGCCCTCGATGCGTTGTTGGGCTTTCGGGCCCGGAATCAACGTCGCTTCGGTCTCGACGGTGGAGGGATGCAGCGCGCGCAGCGGTGACAAATCATCGACAATCCAGATGCCGCGGCCGTGCGTGGCCATGACGAGATCGTCGTCGCGGGTCTGAAAGGCGAGGTCGCGTACGGCGACGGACGGAAAATTGTTGGGATGGAATTGGGCCCAGCTCGCGCCATCATCGAGCGAAACAAAGAGGCCGAATTCGGTTCCTACGTACAAGATATGCGGCGATTTCGGATCTTCCTTCACCACATGGGCATAACCGCGCACGCTCTGCGTCGCCGGCGTGACCAGCGGGGTCCAGGAGCGGCCATAATCGCGGGTGCGATAAATATACGGTCCCATGTCGCCGAAGGTGTGACGATCGACGGCAATATAGGCGGTGGCGGGATCGTAGCGGCTCGCCTCGACCCAGCTGATCCAATTGCCGGCGGGAAGGCCGGGCACATTGGCAACGGTATTCGTCCACGACTTCGCGCCATCGCGCGTCACCTGGACATTGCCGTCGTCGGTCCCGACCCAGATCACCTTTGGACTCTTCGGGCTTTCCGAGATCGAATAGATCGTCGTGTGCGTTTCGGCGGCGGAATTGTCGACCGTGATGCCGCCCGATTCTTCCTGCTTTTGCATCTCGGGATCGTTGGTCGTGAGGTCCGGCGAGATCCGGTCCCAGGTAAAGCCGTGATCCTTCGAGCGGAAGAGGAACTGCGAGCCGATGTAGATTGTCCCCTTCGCATTGGGCGAAAGCGCCATCGGCGTATTCCAGTTGAAGCGCAGCTTCTCGTGGTAGTTGGCCTTGGGCTGGATATCGCGCTGCTCGAGCGTCTTTCGGTTGATGCGCCCGATGAAGCCGCCCTGATATTCGGCGTAGGCGAAGTTGGAATCGGCCGGATCTGGGAAGGCGAAAAAGCCGTCGCCGTTGAACAGATTCTCCCAGCGGCTGTTGGTCACCCCGCCGGGATAGGCGCTGTCGCCGACCCAGGCCGAGTTGTCCTGCAGGCCGCCATAGACCTGGAACGGGTCCTTGTCGTCGACGCTCACATGATAAAACTGGCTGATGGGAAGATTTTCGCTTTTCCACCATTTCACGCCGCCGTCGTAGGAGATCCACAATCCGCCGTCGTCGCCCCCGATGACATGTTTGGGATTGGTCGGATCGATCCATACGTCGTGCCAGTCGCCGTGACTGCCGCCCGTTGCATCGGTGAAGCTCTTGCCGCCGTCTTCCGAAGCGATCAGATGCAGATTCATCTTGAAAAGACGATCGGGATTTGTCGGATCGACGACCATGCGGGCGAAATAGAACGGGCGCCACACCATGTTACGGCTGCGGTCGCGTTCGTCCCAGGTCGAACCGCCGTCGTCGGAGACATAGAGCGCGGAACGCACATTTTCGATGAAGGCATAGACGCGGTTCGGATTCGACGGGGCGTAAACAACCTCGACGCGGCCCCAGGGCGTTGCCGGGAGGCCCTTGCTGGTTGCGGCCGTCATGGCGCTCCAGTTGGCGCCGCCGTCTGTCGAATGAAACAGCCCGCTCGCGGACGGCGCATCCGGTCCGTCGCCACCGGAGCGGAACGTCCAGCCTTTGCGCCGGAAATCCCACATGCCGGCGTAGAGCTCGTCGGGGTTTTTCGGGTTCAGCGTGACGGAGGAGCAGCCCGTGGAAAGATTGCCGCCCCTGAGCATCAGCGACCAGGTGTTTCCCCCGTCGGTCGTCTTGTAGAGACCGCGCTCGGCGCTATCGGCGAACAGCTTGCCGGGAACGCAGGCGTACACGGTGTTGCCGTTACGGGGATCGACGGAAATGCGCGTGATCCGTTCCGAATGCGGCAGACCCATGTTCGTCCAGGTCTCGCCCCCATCGGTCGACTTGTAGATGCCGTCGCCGATCGAGACGGAATTGCGCGTCCAGCTTTCGCCCGTCCCCACCCAGACGACATTCGGGTTTGTGGGATCGAGCGCGATCGCTCCGATGGATTGCACGGGCTCGCGATCGAACACCGGCTTGAAACTCGTGCCGCCATCCTGCGACTTCCAGACGCCGCCCGACGCCGCGCCGACGAAGATCGTCACCTTGCCGTCCTTCTCGGCCCGCGCTGCAACCGCGGACACGCGCCCGCTCATCGCGGCCGATCCGATGTTGCGCACGCCAAGCCCGGAGATCGTCGCGCTTTCGATGCTTTGTGCCGCGGCCGGTAGCGCCGCTACGCATGACACAAGGGCGAGGAGGAAGGAGTAGCGATTCAGAGGCATGGAAATTCACCGTCCATAATTTGTAAATCGGACAAAATTCTCCACCTCAAGGTGAGGATGGAATGATCGGCATTCCGGCGCGATCCGCCGCCGGGGTTCATTTGGGCGGTGCGGCAGGCGAAGGCGGCATTGCAAAGAGCGTCGGCGGAATCTGCGTGTTGGCCTGCGCGGACGCGATCGTAATCACCTGCTTGTCGCTGGCGGCCGAGTCTTTCGGCCCGGAAGCGATCGAGAACGGGAAGTACACGCCCGCGACCTGCTCGTAGTCTCCGAGATCGGTCTCCGTTTCCTTTTCCGCGCCTCTGATCGTGCGACGCTCGAGTATCTTGATTTCCAGAAAGGCGTCGGGATCGAGGAAATAGGTGAAGACCGTGCCGTCGCGCTGCGTCACGCGCAGCTTATAGGCTTCGGTTCCATCGACGTCTTCGCGACCGAGATAATCGACCTGCGAGCCTCTGGCATGAGCAGCGACAAGCGCGCCATCGATGGATACTTCGTCGGCGAGCTCGCGGGATTCATCCGCGCCCATCCGTTCGGCATCCTTGCGGCCTTCGAAGGGATTGATGCGCCAGCCGTCCTTGCCGTCATAGGCCTGCACAACAGTAAGCCCCTGCAAGGCGGCATCGACGCGACCGGCGCAGTTGCCGCTCGGGTCTACCCGGTCGCGCGTTTCCTTGTAGGCGAGCTTGAAATCGCCGGGAAACCGCAGTTCGCCGGTGGTCACAAGTGCGTGAATGGCGGCAATCCTGTCGGCGCCGCCTCGCGCAGCGAGATTCTTCGCAACAAGATCGTCGGCGGTCTGCGCGTTCGCCGATGCAAACGCGCACACCAAGAGCGGCAGCGTGGCCGCCAGCAATCGCAACTGCAATGGATGTCCCTTCGACAGGCCGGCGCGGGTCCAAACTCCCGCGATGCCGGGATGCCAGAATTGCGCCAGAGCGGCGGCGCGGTCAATCCTGCATAGCGGGACGGGCGGGGTTGCGTGGCGCGCAGGCGTTGCCGAAGGTTCGGGGTTTGAAATAGGGCCCTTGTCTTGTCCGGATTCCCTGGGACGTATTCTACCGATCTCGCCTGGGCCGCGATCATCGCCTCGCCGGTGATCGGCAGCTTTCTGGGCCTCGCGATCGAACGGCTTCCCGCGGGCCGTCCTCTCGTTTGGGGACGCTCGGAGTGCGAGTCCTGCCGCCACGTCCTTGGGCCGCTGGATCTGATTCCCTTCGCGAGCTGGCTTCTTTCGCGCGGTCGCTGCCGTTACTGCCACGCCAGGCTCTCGGTCTTTTATCCCCTGATCGAGCTCGCGGCTTTGCTGGTCGCGGTCTGGTCGGCAAGCGCGGTTACCGGCTTGCGCCTCGTCGCAGGCTGTCTGATCGGCTGGCTGCTGCTGGTTGTCACGGCCATCGCCTGGCGCAGTCACAAAAAACTCTATTGGTCGGGAGTTCTGTTCGCTGTCTGGTTGATCTTGCTGTACGCGCCGCTTCCGGGTCTATAGCGCGACTCGCATGGAATAATGCTTAGCGGAACAGCGGGACCAGCATCGCCACGCGGCGGCCATAGGCATCGTAAGCCTCGGCGCCCAATTGTTCGCGCAGGAAACGCTCCTCGATCCTGGCCGTCATCGACAGCCCGATGACGATCAGGACGAACCCTGCCAGTGCCGCAACGCTTGCCCGCATGACGGCCGTCATCAGGGACGCGAAGATCACGCCGGAATAGATGGGATGGCGTACCAGCGCATACGGGCCCGTATCGACCACGCGATGTCCTTCTTTCAGGGTGACAAAACCGGACCACAAGCGGCCCAAATGCCCTCTCGCCCACCAGCAAAAACCAAAGCCCGCCGCCACCAGCGCGAACAGACTCCATGCCGCCCAATCCGGCATTGGCCAAAGTCTTTCGGTGAACCATCCCGCGAACGCCAAACCAAACAACGGTTTTCCAGAGCCGGAGGGAAGAACCAGCAGCAGAACCAGACCAAGCGAGAACAAAAACCGGTGAATGCCGGTCATATCCGTTTTCATCTGCGTCTTGGTCCTGGCCGACCAAATAACCGCGGCGATCCAGGTTACGTACCAGACGATCCACAAGACATTTGTGGCGAATTCCGCAGACATGCCGGCAATCCTTTCGGCAAAACTCAGTACTTCCAATTCTTCGCCGCGCGCACCAGAAAATCGCGGAAGGCGCCGACGCGTTTGGATTGCCGTAGAGCATCGCAATAGACAAGGTGGACATCGAAAGTCGGGCCTTCGACATCGGGCAGGATTCGCACCAGACCCTGTCTGCCATCGACAACATAATCGGGCAGGGCGGCGATACCCAGGCCCGACTCGGCGGCCTGCAATATCCCGGTGATGTTGTTGATGCGCAGCAGGCGCCCATATTCGCCCGGCGAAAGGCGCCGTGTCGAATCCTGGAGCCAGTTGACGTCGCGAATTTCCGGCGCCGCGGTTTCGCCATAGATGATCAGCGTGTGTTTCGGAAGGTCCTCGATGCCGTCGGGTTTGTTCATGCGTGCCAGATATGCCGGCGCCGCGTAGATGTGATAATGCACGGTGAACAGCTTGCGCTGGATGAGATCGGCCTGGACCGGCGCGCGCATTCTGAGCGCAATGTCGGCCTCGCGCTGCGCCAGATCGAGCTCGCGGTCTTCGAAGACCAGGTGGAGCTGCAGTTCCGGATAATCGCCCAGGAATTCGTGAAGTTGCGGCAGCAGCCAGTAAGTGCCCAGACCGTGGCTGGTTGTCACCTTCAATGATCCGCGCGGCGCGGATTGCGCATTCTTGAGTGCTTCCTCGGCCTGCCCCAACCGCGCCAGCACGTCGGAGACGGCGCTGTAGAGCACTTCGCCTTCATCGGTGAGCGTGAGCCCGCGCGCGTGGCGCTGAAACAGCGGGGTGACGATTTCTTCTTCGAGCGCGCTGATCTGTCGGCTGACCGCGGATTGGCTCAACGACAGCATCTGGCCCGCATGGGTGAAGCTGCCCGCCGATGCGACGGCGTGAAAGATGCGAAGCTTGTCCCAGTCCATCGCTACTCCTCAAGGCGGACGTCAGTGCCCGCCGGCAAGAAACTTCTCTGCTTCGAGCGCTGCCATGCAGCCCATGCCGGCCGCCGTGACCGCCTGGCGAAAGACCTTGTCCTTCACGTCGCCGGCCGCGAACACGCCTGCCACGCTGGTGCGTGTGGAATCGGGGGCGGTGCGAATATAGCCCTCGGGGTCCATGTCCAGCTGGCCTTTGAACAGCTCCGTTGCCGGGGTGTGCCCGATGGCCACGAAAAGCCCATCGACCTTCAGCGTTCCCGCTTTGTTGGTCGCCGGATTGCGAATCCGGATCGCGGTCACACCGCGCGGATTGTCGTCGCCGAGCACTTCATCGACGACGCTGTCATAGACGATGTCGATCTTCGGGTGTTCCGCGAGCCGCATCTGGTTCGTCTTGTCGGCGCGCAGAACGGCGCGCCGATGGATAAGCGTCACCCGATCGGCGAAGTTCGTCAGGAACAGCGCTTCCTCCACGGCGGTGTTGCCGCCGCCGACCACGGCCACGCGCTTGCCGCGAAAGAAAAATCCGTCGCAGGTCGCGCAGGCGGAGACGCCGAAGCCCTTGAAACGCTCTTCGCTGGGAAGACCGAGCCATCGGGCCTGCGCGCCGGTCGCAACGATCAGCGTTTCGGCGAGATAGCGATTTCCGGAATCGCCCACCAGCGTAAAGGGCCGCCGTGCCAGATCGGCAGCCGAAATCGTATCCTGGATCAGCGCAGTCCCAACATGCCCGGCTTGCGCCTGCATCTGCTCCATCAGCCACGGTCCCTGGATGGCTTCCGCAAAGCCCGGATAGTTTTCGACTTCGGTGGTGATGGTGAGCTGGCCGCCCGGCTGCAGGCCTGCGATCATGACGGGAGCCAGCATCGCGCGGGCCGCGTAAATCGCTGCCGTGGCGCCGGCCGGCCCGCTTCCCAGAATGACGACCTTGGCATGGGTATCGGACATGGCGCGCGCCCCGCGGACATTGAAGGCGCGCCCGCCGCTCCACCGGCGGCTCATCGCCCCTCGGCGTTCATATCGTCGTGCGTTCCACAAAGGTCAAGAATGCGGCAAAAAACCGGGAATTTGCCGCGCGGGCAGCCTTCCGAATCCCCGCCGTTGAGGCACTTATCCCGCTGATTCTCTTTTGCGCGTCGCGCGAATTCTGTGCTCACGGTTATTTTATTGCGCCGATGGGCGGCGCGGAGCTAAAAGGCAACTGTCACACCCTCCCAAGGCGCAAGACCATGGAGCGTCACAAGCTCGACTCGATCGATATGCGCATTCTGGCCGAACTTCAGAGCGAAGGCCGCATCACCAATGTGGAGCTTTCCCGCCGCGCCAAGATTACCGCGCCGCCCTGCCTGAGGCGCATGCGCACACTGGAAAAGGCCGGCTACATCAAGGGCTATCATGCCGATCTCGATGCGAAATCGCTCGGTTATGAAGTGGCCGGCTTTGCTTTTGTCGGTCTCACGAGCCAGTCGGAGGCCGATCTCCGGCGTTTCGAGGATCGGGTCCGCACATGGCCCAACGTGCGCGAATGCCAGATGCTGTCTGGCGAGGTCGATTTCATTCTGAAATGCGTGGCGAAGGATCTCTCGGCGTTTCAATCCTTCATCACCGATACGCTCACGGCCGCGAAGGAAGTGGCAAGCGTCAAGACCGCGCTGGTGATTCGCGGCAGCAAACACGAACCCGGCGTTCCGCTTGGTGCGCAATAGTCACAGTTCGATGTCGCGTTTTCGCGTCTCCGGCAGGAAGATAAGCGTGACGAAGAAGCCGATGGCGGCAATGATCGTCGGGTACCACAGACCGGCATAAATATTGCCGGTGGCCACGACGATCGCATAAGCGATTACCGGCAGGAAGCCGCCGAACCATCCCACGCCGACATGGTAGGGAAACGACAGCGCGGTGTAGCGGACGCGGGTAGGAAAAAGTTCGACCAGAGCCGCGGCTTGCGGGCCGTAAAGCGCCGCCGCAGCCGTGATGAAGATGAGGAGCAGGCCCAGCGTGCGGGGAATGTCGATGGCGCGCGTGTCGGCCGACAGCGGATAGCCCGCTTCTGTCAACGCGCTTTTCAATTTCGCCGTGAACTTTGCTTTTTCGGCCGCGAAGCGTGCCGCATCGTTTCCGCGCCCGTCGGGGCTCGAAAGCACCAAAGCGCCGACCTCCACTTTCGCGCCGCTGCCCGGCGTCGTGCGTTCATTGCGATAGGGAATTCCCGCACCGGTTAGCGCGCCCTTGGCGACGTCGCACGACGACAGAAACTTCGTCTTGCCCACGGGATCGAACTGCAGCGAACAGTCCTGCGCCGGCGCGGCAACGACAACCGGAGCTTTCGCGGCAGCAGCAACGAGCGCCGGATTCGTCGCCTGTGCGAGCATCTGGAAGCCCGGCAGAAAGCTTACCGCCGCCAGTCCCAGACCAAACAGCATCACGGGCTTGCGGCCGATCCTGTCGGAAAGCCACGCGAAGAACATGTGCAGCGGGGCACTCGCGGCCGTAACCAGAAGGATCAGTGCGTTAACGGTTGCGCCCGGCACCTTGATCACGCCTTCGAGAAAAAATTGCGTGTAGAAATGCGCCGCATACCAGACGACGCCCGAGGCCATCAGCAGGCCGAAAAGGGCAATCAGCACGATTTTCAGGTTCGGCCAGCGAAAGAAGGATTCCGCGATGGGCGCATGCGAGCGCTCGCCAGATTCCTGCAGCCGCAGGAACATCGGCGATTCGGAAAGCTTCAATCGAATCCACAGCGAGAGCCCGAGCAGCACCGCGGAAACCAGAAACGGGATCCGCCACCCCCAGCTCTTGAACGCCACTTCGCCGAGGATCGTGCGGCAGGAAAGAATTACCACCAGCGCGAGGAAAAGTCCGAGTGTGGCGGAAGCTTGTATCCATCCTGTTGCGGCGCCGCGACGATTGGCCGATGCATGCTCGGCCACATAAATCGCCGCACCGCCATATTCGCCACCGATGGCGAATCCCTGCACCACGCGCAACGACACCAGCGCGTAAGGCGCCGCGATTCCGATCATGCCATAATCGGGAAGCAAGCCCACGGCGACCGTCGCAATCCCCATCACCGCGATGGTGACGAGAAAGGCGCGTTTGCGGCCCGCGCGGTCGCCGATACGGCCGAACACCAGCGCTCCGAAAGGGCGGACGGCAAAACCCGCCGCGAAAGTGAGGAGCGCGAAGATATAGCCCTGCGTCGCGCTTGCCCCGCTGTAGAAATGGGCGGCAATGATCGCGGTCAACGAACCGAAGATGAAAAAATCGTACCATTCGAAGACGGTGCCGGCGGCGGACGCCGCCACCACCAGCTTCATGGGGCTGCGTCCCGAGACCGTCTTTGCCGATATCACACCGTCCATTTGCGGCCCGCGCTTGCAATTTGGCTTAATAGTTTTTTCGGCTGCTGACGTCGAGTGCCGTTGCCCACAGCGACCGAACCTCGTCGAGCGATCGAGAAGGTCGCTGCAGGAATGTCAATGCTCTTTCTCGCACGAAGTTTTTGTCGTCCTCAGCTGTAAGATATTCTACCGGCGACTTGCCGTCGATGCGGGCAAGCAGAAGCGCCGGCACTATGTGCGCCGCGCGCGCCTCCAGCAGGGATGCGTCTTCCCAATTCGCGCCCGCGAGATAGCTCGCCTTCAGCGCGGAAAAGGATTGCAGATAGGCCTGGGTCCACCGCGGATGCCAGACGCATTTGAGCAGCAGATGATTAAGGCAAAACGCGAGGTCGAAGGCGGGATCGCCATAGGCGACCGTTTCGGCGTCGAGAAACACCGGACCATGGGGTCCGCACAGAATGTTCTTCGGACTCACATCGCCGTGCATGAGCGCGATCCGCGCCGTTTCGATCCCCGCTGCGATGTCCCGAATGGTTTTCGAGGCGCCGTCATGTCTGGTCGCGGCATGGAGCAGATAGGGTTCGATGCGAAGCGCATGAAACTGTTCGCGGTTGGCAAAGCGTTCAGCGATATCGGACCGGTTGGCCGTTTGGGCGTGGATGCGCGCCAGCGCGGCGCCGACGCGCGCCGCAAACTCCACCTCGACGCAGCCTAGCGCGAGTTGCGATTTCCACACCGGATACGAATCCGGCGGAAGAAATTCCATGACGAAAAGATGCCGTTCGCGATCCTCGCCCAGAATGCGCGGCACCCATTCCGGCTCGATCGCCGCGATCAGGCGCAGCCACGCCACTTCGCTGGCGGCGCGCCCGGCGGGCGCACGCCAATCGGCCGCGACACGCAGTATCGCCAGCGCCCGCTTGACGCAGACGGGTCCGCTCGCGAGTTCAACGCGCCACACATCGCAGGAGACCCCGCCGCCCAGCGCAGCGAGCGACAGATGTTCGCCCCGCGCGAGCAACCCCAGCCCCTGTAACGCGGCGGCGATTTCCCCAACATCCTCGCCGGCCACCCGCCCGCTCATCTGGCCCGATCCCTGTTCTGGCGCCAATATGCAGTCCTCGCCTGCGATTCATCAACCGGGAAGCCGATGCCCCAACAGTTCAGCGATGCCGATGCCCTGGCGCAAGACATTCTTCGCCGTGTCGGGAACAAGGTTGTTCTCGCGTTGCCGCTCGGTCTCGGCAAGGCAAACAGGATCGCCAACGCGCTTTATGCCCGCGCCGCGGCGGACCGCTCGATATCGCTGCGAATCTTCACGGCGCTGACACTGGAGAAACCGCGCTACGCCAACACCCTGCAGCGCAGCTTTCTGGAGCCGGTGATCGAGCGGCTGTTCGGTGCGTGGCCGCCGCTCGCCTATGCGCACGCGCTGCGCAGCGGCACGCTACCCCCGAACATCGAAGTCAACGAGTTCTTTTTTCCCGCCGGCCAGTGGCTGAACGTGCCGCGGGCCCAGCAAAGCTACATCTCGACGAATTATAGCCATGCCGTTCGATCGGTGATGTCGCGCGGCATCAACGTCATCGCGCAACTGGTGGCAACGCGCACGCGCGGGGATGAAACGCGCTACAGTCTGAGCTGCAATACGGACCTGACGCTCGAACTGCTGAAAGCGCGGGACGAAGGCCGTGCGGATTTTTTGCTGGCGGGCGAAGTCAACGACGAGCTTCCTTTCATGATGGGAGAGGGCGATCTTTCCGCCGGGGCGTTCCATTCCGTTCTGCACGACGCCGCCGCGCCGTATCCCCTGTTTGCGCCTCCGAAGGAGCCGATCGACCTGGCGGAATACGCCGTTGGATTTCACGTCGCACGGATGATTGCCGATGGCGGCACTCTGCAGATCGGGATCGGCCAGGAAGGCGACGCCGCCTTTCACGCATTGATTCTGCGTCAGAAGGAGAATGCGATTTTTCGCGAGGCCGTTGGGCGTCTCGCGCCTGGCGATACCAGCGACGGATTCGGCGAACTGGATGCTTTCCGCGAGGGGCTCTATGCCGCGACCGAGATGTTTGCCGACGGGTTTCTAGCCCTGATCGACGCCGGTATCCTCAAACGCGAAGTGGACGGCGCCGTGCTGCACGCCGGTTTCTTTCTCGGACCGAGAAGCTTTTATCGCGCCCTCAATGCGCTCGACGACGCGGCGCGCGCCCGGCTGCGGATGACCGCGATCTCCTTCACCAACGCTCTCTATCATGACGAGGATGCAAAGCGTGCGGCGCGCACGAAGGCACGCTTCGTCAACAACACGATGATGGCGACGCTTCTGGGCGCGGCCGTTTCCGACGGCCTGGAGGACGGCCGCGTCGTCAGCGGCGTCGGCGGACAATATGATTTCGTGGCGCAGGCCTTCGCGCTGCAGGATGCGCGATCGATCCTGTGTCTGAAATCCACCCGGGACCGGCGCGGAAAAACGGCTTCGAACATCCGTTTCGGCTATGGCCATGAAACCATTCCCCGCCATCTGCGCGACGTGGTCGTGACCGAATACGGAATAGCCGATCTCAGGGACAAGCCGGATCATGAGGTAATCGCGGCCATGCTCGGCGTTGCGGATTCGCGCTTTCAACCCGGGCTGCTGCGGGCGGCAAAGAAGGCGGGAAAGATCGCGAAAGATTATGAGATTCCGGAAGGCTTCCGGAACAACACGCTCGCGCGAATCGAAAAGGCCCTGGGGCCGCTTCGCGCGCGCGGCTATCTGCCCGCGTTTCCCCTGGGAACGGATTTCGACGAAACGGAGCAGCGCCTGTTCCCGGCTCTTGAACTGCTGAATCGCCTACCGCCGCTCGGACTTGCGCGACTTGCAATGGAAGGCGTTTCAAACCGCAGTGACGAGGCACCTCTGCTCGCACGCATGAAGCTTGATGCGCCGCGCACCATGAAGGATCGTTTTTTTCGAAATCTTCTGCGCGCGGCGATTCGCCGGTCGAGCGCACCGGGCGCGGCCTGAAGCGCCTGCCCGGAATTAATGCTGGCGATACTCCTGCGTGCGGGTGGCGCGAAGGCCGGGCAGGCCGAATTGCTGGATGGCGTTTTGCCAGGAGCTGAATTCTTCCACCGTCAGCGCGTAGCGGTGACAAGCCTCTTCCAGCGTGAGAAGGCCGCCGCAAACGGCCGCAACGACTTCGGCTTTGCGCCGCGCGACCCAGCGATGCGTGTCGGCAGGAGGCAGATCCGCGCGGGTGAGGGGCGCGCCGTCCGGACCCGTTACATAGCTCGCCCTCATTCGACCGTCCTTGCCCATGTGACCTTCCCGATACAGTTACAAATGAACTACTTATGGAAACGCAATTCGTTCCGCGACAGATCGAGTCCTGGTAACGAAGGGGTTAGCGGGATTACCAGAATGCCCCCGGCTACCGCCGGGAAGGCATCTTTTGTTGATCGAATTCCGGCTTGCCGGGCGCCTCTTCCATGGGATTTAATGAGTGCCGGAGGGGCGACTTCCGTAATTTCAGAGGTCGCTCATGCGTCGTTATCTCATGCCGCTGCTCGCGTTGGGGCTCATCGCGGTCTCGTTGTCCGGATGCGTTGTCTATCCCGGCCGCGGCGGCGGATGGTGCTACTTCCATCCCTGGCGTTGCTAGAAAACCTAAAGGCTCTTCGCTGCCGCGCAGCGGAGGGCCTTTCCCTTTGCGGCGCATTTGACACCGGACCGCAAGCCGAGGACCGGCCGCGGGCTTCGTCGGAATGTTCATTGGGCGTTCATCGGCCGCTGATCAGCGTCTGACCCTCGACAGCGCCGGACTTCTCTGGAGGACCCGCATGCCCCTCGCAGGCGCCATTGCGGCGCATCGTTTCGGATTGGGCGCGCCCCAGGGGCAGCCGGGTCGCTTCGGTCTTTGCGCAATCGAGATAAGCGAGCGTCATCGCCATCGCTACGAAGTCAATGTCGGCTACGTGCGCCAACTCGCTGAGCACGGCTTTGTCGTCTCAGGCTGGTCTCCCGACGGCCGCCTGCCCGAAATCATGGAAATCACGGACCATCCCTGGTTCATCGGCGTGCAATTCCATCCCGAGCTGAAATCGCGTCCCCTCAGCCCCCATCCCTTGTTTGCATCGTTCATCGCGGCGGCGGTGCAGAATGAAAGGCTGCTTTAACCGCGGGTCGCCCTACACAGAGGCTGGATTTTCGATCGGCGCGGTGAGGTAGTCTCAGGTTCGTCTCGCGAAGTTGCTCCCCGGCAATCATCCTTCCGAATTCGCGAACTCTTCGACGCTCCTGTTCCCCGACCATCGCTTTTCGCGAAGCAGAGATGCAAAATTTTTGCTTGGGCACGCGTGGTAACCGGCAACGGCTTCGCCGGAAAGTTTCCCATCGCGCTCAGGCGTGACGGCGCAGCTGCATGGCCCCTTAGCTACCCGTTAACGCCTTGGGAAGATACTGCGAATTGTTCATATTCAGCGTTGCAAAGAGAAGCGATCATGCGGTGGAACGGCCATTCAGGAATACCGTCGCACCGCAACGCGTCGAGCAACATTGGAGGACACGAGCGTTCTGAGGAGATGCGTTCACCTTGCGGTCGGCACTGCGTCGATACCGTTGGCAGGCGGGACAGAGACTCTCGGGATCACCGCAGTTCTTATCAACGCCTGCCTTCCCTAGGATTGTCGGCGCCCAATCGTTCTATCGCGAGTCGGACTTCGGTGTTCGGCGCGATTCTTCTTTTCTCCCTCATCGTCCTCTTGACAAGCGCATCCGCTCAAACATTCAAGGGCCTCTACACGTTTTGCTCTGAGGCACGATGTTCGAATGGAAGCGCACCATCCGAACAGATGGTCCTGGATCAGGAAGGGAACCTATATGGCACGACCATTACAGGCGGAGCCAACGGCATTGGTGATCCTGCCGGCTTCGGCACCGTTTTCGAGTTGATACCCAGTTCCAAAAAAACCAAATGGAGACACAAAATTATCTACAGCTTCGGAGCACAGCCCAAATGCGCTGACGGCTGCTACCCGTATGGCGTTATCATGGATAATTTGGGCAATTTATACGGGACAACATTTACGAGCGACACTGGCCATGGCATTGCCTACAAGCTCGCTCCGAATGCGCGCCGCACCCAATGGACTCTCTCCGTCCTTCACGACTTTTGCGAACTGCAGGGTTGTGCCGATGGATCCGGACCGATAGGTCGACTGACCTATGCGGGTGCATCCAGTGGCGCCTTCTATGATGGAAATTCGCCGCTTTATGGCACGACCGGGGTAGGAGGAAGCGGAAAGCACTGTGACTGGAGCAGCGGATGCGGCACCGCGTTCGAACTGGTGCCGGTGGGAGCCGGTTGGCAGCAAACAGTAATATACGATTTCTGTTCCAAGGAAAATTGCGTAGACGGGTATTGGCCATCAGGCGGATTGGCGGAGGACGCGTCGGGGAATTTGTACGGAACGACGACTTGCGGCGGTCGTCACGGGGCCAGCACCTGCGCAACCAGTTCCGTTGGAGGAACGCTGTTTGAACTCGAGGCGGCCGGCGCCGCTCCGTGGGTTGAAACAGTCCTGCATAGTTTTTGTGCAAAAGCCGGATGTACGGACGGTCAATTTCCTGGAATGTCCGTCATCACCGAATCGGACGGGCGGCTTTTTGGTACTACTCGATTGGGCGGGCAACCATGCTCGACCTCCATGGGCACGTGTGGTGTCGCATTTGAATTTGGCTCGGGCAGCCCGTCCAAATACACCGATCTATATGACTTCTGCAGTTTAGCCGATTGCGCCGATGGTTTCTATCCGAATGCCGCCATGAACGTGGGAGCTCTTGGAGTTCTGTTCGGGACAACTTACTACGGCGGAGGTCACGATATTGATCAGAACGGGGTTGGTGGAGGTACAGTTTTTTCGCTGAACGGCGGACTTCATGTGCTTTATAGCTTCTGCGCGCAATCCAATTGCGCCGACGGGGCTTATCCTTCCTCATTAGTCATGGACGGGGCTGGAAATCTGTTCGGCACGACAATCTCGGGTGGCAACTTTTACGGAGGAGGCACAGTTTTCGAGGTCACACCCTAAGGGTTAGGCGAGCCGCTCGCCCCGGCAGAGACGCAATTGAAATTGACCTTGCCGCCATAAAGGTAGGAGCCGTCCACAAGATCGGCGTGGCCGTACGCATCGACCGTGTCGAAGTTCCCGCTGCTATCGGCGATCAGGCCCATATTGTGAATCGCACAGCCGCCCGTCGCGCCGGCCGTGTTGTCCATCTCAAGCAGCGCATTGCCGGTGAACGCCCCCGAGATATTGTTCGCCGTGATCATGAAAAGCCGCAGCTCCAACCCAGTTTTGCTGACACCGCTACGTGGCGCGCCCGACGCTGCCCGACTTCACGTTCCGCAAAATGTCTGGTGTACGATTTCTTCCGGGCGTGGCGGATTGGCGTAATGCGCGAGCGCGGAGCGGTCGATACAGGGGGTCGACAGCACGCTCAGCAATTCTTCGAAGGGCGAAAAATCGCTGTGCTGCTCCGCCGCCTGGATTGCCGCTTCGACCCGGTGATTGCGCGGAATGAAGGCGGGATTGACGCCGCGCATGGCAGCGCCGCACGCGGCGGGTGAGCGTTCTTCCAAGGCAAGACGGGCGCGCCAGCGGCACGCCCATTCATTGAAGGCCGCGGAATCGTCGAACAGGCCGCGGATGGCCTCGTCCGCCTCTGCACCGAAAGCCGCGCAATCGCAGAGCCTGCGAAAGACCAGGGTGAAATCGGCGTTGTTCGCGGCCATGCGTTCGAGAAGATCCAGCGCCAGCGTTTTGTCGGCCTCGTGTTCCCGCACCAGTCCGAGCTTGCGGCGCAAACCGGCGAGCCATGTCATCTCGAACCGGTCGGGGAAGGCGTCGATCGCTTTCTGCGCCGCCTCCACCGCGCCTGTTTCGTCGGCGCCGATCAGCGGCAGCAATGTCCGCGCGAACCGCGCCAGGTTCCACTGCGCGATGCGCGGCTGGTTGGCGTAAGCGTAGCGGCCCGCATGGTCGATCGACGAAAAGATGGTTGCAGGGCTGTAGATGTCCATGAAGGCGCAGGGGCCATAATCGATGGTTTCGCACGCAATCGACATGTTGTCGGTGTTCATCACCCCGTGAATGAAGCCGACCAGCATCCAGCCGGCAACGAGCGCCGCCGTCCCGGCGACCACGGATTCGAGGAGCGCGACATAAGGCTGCGGCGACTCCAACGCCTCGGGGTAGAGCCGCGCGATTGCATAATCGGCCAGTGCGCGAACGCCGTCGGTGTCGCCGCGGCCGGCGAAGAACTCGAAGGTGCCGACCCGGATGTGGCTGCGCGAAACGCGGGTGAGCACGGCGCCGGGCAATAGGCCCTGACGCATGATCCGTTCGCCGGTGGTCACGGCGGCCAGCGAGCGGGTGGTCGCGATGCCCAGCGCCGCCATCGCCTCGCTGACGATATATTCGCGCAGGACCGGCCCCAGTGCCGCGCGGCCGTCGCCATTGCGCGAGAACGGGGTGCGGCCCGAGCCTTTGAGCTGGATATCGCGGCGCACGCCCTCGCGGTCGATCACCTCGCCGAGCAACAGGGCGCGGCCGTCGCCCAGTTGCGGCACCCAATGGCCGAATTGATGTCCGGCATAGGCCATCGCCAGCGGGTCGGCGCCTTGCGGCAGGCGATTGCCGGCCAGAACCTCCACGCCTTCCGGCGAGGCAAGCCTGTCGGGATCGAGCACGAGCTGCCGCGCCAGTTTTTCATTCAGCCGTACGAGGCGCGGCGCGGAAACGGGGCCGGGAGGCTGTCGCGCAAAGAATTTCTCCGGCAAGCGCGCATAGGAATTGTCGAATGCGAACAGCGCAGCGCCGCGCTCGGGCATTTGGGGCGCAAGGTCAGGCGTGGAGTTCCCGGTCATCGCCGTGATGATAGCCGAGTTCGGCAGTTAGTGTTTTGCGATGTTTTTCGGGGAAACGCGGCGCGCCCGCGGGCGAGAATGTTTGTACCTTGCGGAAAACAGGGAACCGGATTTCGCCCGCATTTGCGCAAACGTCGGGAGCGGCGATAGAAACGGGCCATGATCAACGCCCCCAACGCCGTCGTCAAAGTGGGTTCCGTCGCGCTCGGCAATGCGCAGAAACTCGCCATCATCGCCGGGCCCTGCCAGCTCGAAAGCCGGGCGCATGCGCTGGAAATGGCGTCGGCGCTGAAGGAAATCGCCGCCAAGGCCGGCGTCGGGCTGATCTACAAGACGAGCTTCGACAAGGCCAACCGTACCAGCGCGCGCACCGAACGCGGCATGGGGCTGGAACGCGCGTTGCCCATCTTCGCCGAAATCCGCGAAAGCCTGGGCGTGCCCGTGCTCACCGACGTGCACGAACGCGAACAATGCGTGCTGCTGGCGCAGGCCGTCGACGTGTTGCAGATTCCGGCCTTTCTCTGCCGCCAGACCGATCTCCTGGTCGAAGCCGCGAAGACGGGCCGGGTCGTCAATGTCAAGAAGGGCCAGTTCCTCGCGCCCTGGGACATGAAAAACGTCATCGGCAAGATCACCGGTGCGGGCAACCCCAACGTGCTGGTGACGGAGCGGGGCGCGAGCTTCGGCTATAATACGCTGGTCTCCGATTTCCGCGTGCTGCCGATCATGGCGCGGTTCGGCGCGCCTGTCGTGTTCGACGCGACGCATTCGGTGCAGCAGCCGGGCGGCCAGGGCGAAACGTCAGGCGGCGAGCGGGAAATGGTGCCCTACCTCGCCCGCGCCGCCGTGGCCGTGGGTTGCGCGGCCGTGTTCATGGAAACCCATCAGGATCCGGACCACGCACCGTCCGACGGTCCGACCATGCTCAGGCTGCGCGATGTGCCGGCGCTGCTCTGCGATTTGGTGGAAATCGACCGCATCGCCAAGAAGCGGGCGAATTAGGCAGGCCCCAAACCGGGCCAGTTCATCACGATGCCGACGACTGCAAGCACCAGCAGAACGATCTGCGCCAGCGCCGCGATGCCAAATCCCGTGCTGCGCTTGCCAGGATCGGCGGCATAGGCCTGCATGTAGATGTACCGGCCCACGATCCACAGAACGCCGAACACCGCGGGCAGCCACCAGACAGCAGGAAATCGAATGGAGAAGTACAAGGTCGCAAGCCACAGCGCCGGCAGGAATACCGGCATTGCTTCCAGCGTGTTCATCTGTATGCGATAGGCCCGATCGAACTCGGGATGGCCGACAACGGCCGGAGCAACGATGTTGTGCCGGGTGCGCATCGTGCCGACACGAACGGCCGTCATCATGTAAAGAATGATAGCGAGAATCGTGACAATCGCTGCCAGCGGCATCGCAGAGATGGCGGACATGGTTTTCCCCTTCAGGACGGCGGCTGATTCGCGCCGACAACAGGGGAAGTCTAGCAAATTTTGCGAAAGGACGAACCTGGGTGGCTAAGCCGGCGCCGCGGCTACGGAGAGTTCCGTTGCTTGCTGGCCGCAGCGTCATCTTCTAGAAGCGCCCGGTGGGGCAATCTCCCGGAGAAACCGAATGACCGCTATCGTCGATATCAGCGCGCGCGAAATTCTGGACAGCCGCGGCAATCCGACGGTCGAGGTGGACGTCCGTCTGGAGGATGGATCGTTCGGTCGCGCGGCGGTGCCGTCCGGCGCCTCGACGGGAGCCCATGAGGCGGTCGAGCTGCGCGATGGCGACGCGCGATATGGCGGCAAAGGCGTTCGCAAGGCAGTTGCTGCCGTCAACACCGAGATTTTCGACAGCCTCGCAGGGATGGAAGCGGAAGATCAGAGCCGCCTGGACGAATTGATATGCAGGCTGGACGGAACCGCCGACAAGTCGCGGCTGGGCGCCAATGCGATCTTGGGTGTCTCGCTGGCGATAGCGAAGGCGGCCGCCGACGCCGCGGCGCTTCCGCTTTATCGCTACGTGGGGGGAGCGCTCGCCCGCACCCTGCCGGTGCCGCAGATGAATATCCTCAATGGCGGCGTGCATGCCGACAACGCCATCGACTTCCAGGAATTCATGATCATGCCGGTGGGCGCAGAGAATTTCAGCGAAGCGCTGCGCATGGGCGCGGAGGTTTTCCACTCGCTGAAGAGGGCCCTGAAAGACACGGGCTACAACACCAATGTGGGCGACGAGGGCGGCTTCGCGCCTGCTCTCAAGAGTGCCGACGAAGCCCTTGGTTTTGTTATGCGGGCCATCGAGCAGGCCGGCTACCGGCCGCAGGAGGATGTCTGTCTGGCACTCGATCCCGCCTCGACGGAATTCTTCAAGAACGGCCGCTATGTGCTGGAAGGCGAGGGCCGCACGCTCGATCCGACCGCGATGGTGCGCGTTTACGAAGAGCTTTGCGGACGCTATCCGATCGTCTCGATCGAAGACGGCCTGGCGGAGGACGATTGGCAGGGCTGGGCTGCCCTCACAGAGGCCCTGGGGAACAGGGTTCAACTGGTCGGCGACGACATCTTTGTTACCAATGTGCAGCGGCTGAACCGCGGTATTGCCGAGCGCGTCGCCAACGCCATTCTCATAAAAGTCAATCAGGTCGGAACATTGACCGAGACTCTTGAGGCCGTGCATACGGCGCAGTTCGCAGGCTGGGTTGCCGTGATGTCCCACCGTTCCGGCGAAACCGAGGATACGACCATAGCCGATCTCGCGGTCGCGACGAATTGCGGGCAGATCAAGACGGGTTCGCTCGCCCGTTCCGATCGCCTCGCCAAGTACAACCAGCTCCTGCGCATCCAGGAACAGCTCGGGGATCAGGCAAAATATGCCGGGCGCACGGTTCTGCGCGGCTGAGCAGGAATTTATCTTGACGGTAGAATTCCGTGTGTGATTCGTTGGCCATATGCGAATCAGACGCAGCGTGACACGCTTTTTTGGCGCTCTTGTGATACCGGCTATCTGTACCGCCGCGGTGCTCTATTTCGGCTATTATTTTATCTGGGGGACGCGCGGCGTGCTGGAGCTTACAGCCGCCCAGGCGAAGCTTGCTTTGGCGCAACAGCAGCTCGCCGACGTCGAGCAGGACAATGCGAGGCTCAAGCACCGCATCGAACTGTTGGGATCGGAAGATCCCGACATCATCGAAGAGATTGCGCGCGATCAATTGCTGGGAACCACGCCAGGGCAGATTGCCGTCCCGCGGGACAAGCGATAGCGGCACAAACGGCAGTCGGGGCAGCCGGCGCAGTGCCGCGCTTGCCAAATGCCGGTGCCCTTGCCACAAACGCCGCCCAGGTTCAGAACCGCCGCAACGAGGAAATCGGCAATGGCCGAGCCCGCGCAGACCATCCCTTTCGAACAACCGGCCAGTCCGGTGGATGCGGCGCTGGCTAAAAAACTCTATGCCGACATGCTTCTCATCCGGCGCTTCGAGGAAAAGGCGGGCCAGCTCTATGGCATGGGGCTCGTAGGAGGGTTTTGCCACCTGTATATCGGCCAAGAAGCGGTTGTCGTCGGAATGCAGGCCGCATTGGAACCGGGCGACCAGGTCATTACCGCCTATCGCGACCACGGCCACATGCTTGCCACAGGTATGGACCCCAAAGGCGTCATGGCCGAACTCACGGGCCGCGCCGCCGGCTACTCCAAAGGCAAGGGCGGTTCGATGCACATGTTCAGCCGCGAGAAGAATTTTTTTGGCGGCCACGGTATCGTCGGCGCGCAGGTTCCCATCGGCACCGGTCTCGCTTTCTCGAACAAATACCGAAAGAACGGCGCCGTCACGCTCACCTATTTCGGCGACGGCGCCGCCAATCAGGGCCAGGTGTACGAGTCTTTCAATATGGCGGAGCTCTGGAAACTGCCTGTCGTCTACGTCATCGAAAACAACCAGTACGCGATGGGAACCAGTGTCGAGCGTTCGAGCGCCCAGGCGCAGCTCTCCAGACGGGGCGTCTCGTTCAACATTCCAGGGGTGGAAGTGGACGGCATGGACGTGGAGGCCGTTCATGCGGCGGGGAAGAAGGCCGTGGGCTGGTGCCGTTCCGGCAAAGGGCCGACCATCCTGGAGCTCAAGACCTACCGCTATCGCGGTCACTCGATGTCGGATCCGGCCAAATATCGCACCAGGGAAGAAGTACAGAGCATCCGCGAGAAGCGCGATCCGATCGAACACTATGGCCAGAAATTGATCGAGCGGGGCATCGCGAGCGAAGACGAGCTGAAAGCGATCGACAAGCAGACACGCCAGACCGTCAACATGGCCGGCGAATTTGCGACCGAAAGCGCGGAGCCGTTGCCTGGGGAGCTTTACACGGACGTGTTCGCCTAGATGTCCACCCAGATCCTCATGCCCGCGCTGTCGCCGACGATGGAGGAGGGCAAGCTTGCCAAATGGCTGGTGAAGGAAGGCGACGCGGTGCGTTCCGGCGACATCCTTGCCGAGATCGAGACCGACAAGGCAACGATGGAATTCGAGGCGGTGGATGAAGGGCGTATCGGCAAACTCCTTGTCCCGGAAGGCGCCGAAGGCGTCAAGGTCAACCAGCCGATTGCCGTGCTGGTCCAAGACAATGAAGAGGCCCCTGCAGCGACGGCGGTGAGCGCGAAAGCACCGCGTGCGGAAGAGAAGACTCCGGGAAGCTCGGAGGATCAACGAACCAAACCATCAACGGCGCATGAGAACGCCCGCGCTCCCGCTGGACCCGTTCTGGCGGAGCCCGAGGTCCCGCAAGGCACCACATTCACCACCATGACGGTGCGCGAAGCGCTGCGTGATGCAATGGCGGAAGAAATGCGCCGCGATCCCGCCGTCTTCCTGATGGGAGAGGAAGTCGCGCAGTACCAGGGCGCCTACAAAGTGAGCCAGGGACTGCTCGAGGAATTCGGGCCGGAGCGGGTGATCGACACGCCCATCACGGAACAGGGCTTTGCGGGTTTGGGTATCGGCGCGGGGTTTTCCGGCCTGCGTCCCATTGTCGAATTCATGACGATGAATTTCGCCATGCAGGCGATGGACCAGTTGATCAATTCCGCTGCCAAGACGCGGTACATGTCGGGCGGCCAGATGAATTGTCCGATCGTCTTTCGCGGTCCCAACGGAGCCGCGGCACGGGTCGCGGCCCAGCACAGCCAGGATTACAGTGCCTGGTATGCGCATGTTCCGGGCCTGAAAGTGATCGCCCCCTACTTTGCCGCCGACGCCAAGGGATTGCTCAAAGCGGCGATCCGCGATCCCAATCCGGTGATTTTTCTGGAGAACGAAATCGTCTATGGACGTTCCTTTCCGGTTCCAAAGCTCGAAGATTATGTGGTGCCCATCGGCAACGCGCGCATCGTCAAGGCCGGCACGCACGTAACCCTGGTGGCGCATTCCATCTGCGTGGGCCTCATCATTGAGGCGGCCGAGAAACTGGCGGCGGAAGGCATCGATGCGGAATTGATCGATCTTCGCACCCTGCGGCCGCTGGATATCGATGCCGTGCTCGAATCCGTGTGCCGGACAAATCGAATCGTGACCGTGGAGCAGGGATGGCCCATTTGCTCCATTGGCTCGGAAATCGCATCGCAGGTGGTGGAGAAGGCGTTCGACTTCCTGGACGCGCCGCCCATAAAGGTAACGGGCAAGGACGTGCCGATGCCCTATGCGGCCAATCTCGAAAAACTCGCGCTACCGACGGTGGAAGACGTGATCGCGGCGACGAAAACCGTCTGCTATCGGGAGTAGAGATGGCGAAGAATTCTCGCAAATCGTCGATGGCCTGGAAGCAGGGCGGCTGTCATTGCGGCGCGGTGAAGTTTGAAGTGAAGGCGCCCGATGAGATCGAGTTGCTCGACTGCAATTGCTCGATCTGTCACATGACCGGTTATCGGCACTTCATCGTTGCCAAATCCGGTTTTCGACTGCTGCAGGGCAAGGCAAAACTGGCGTCCTACAAATTCAACACGGGCACGGCGACGCATCGATTCTGCAAGGTCTGCGGCGTCAAACCTTTCTACATCCCGCGTTCGCATCCCGACGGCTACAGCGTCAATTTCCGCTGCCTGAATGCAGAGGATTTTCATTCCGTGCTGACCACCGATTTCGACGGGCGCAATTGGGAACGGCATATCGAGGAGCTCGCGCCGGCCGGGCGCGGAGCCTGAGCATGTCCACCCAGATCCTCATGCCCGCGCTGTCGCCGACGATGGAGGAGGGCAAACTTGCCCGATGGCTGGTGAAGGAAGGCGACGCGGTACGTTCCGGCGACATCCTTGCCGAGATCGAGACCGACAAGGCGACGATGGAATTCGAGGCGGTGGACGAAGGGCGCATCGGCAAACTCCTGGTCCCGGAAGGTACTGAAGGCGTCAAGGTCAACCAGCCGATTGCCGTGCTGGTCGGAGAAGGTGAAAGCACCGCGAATGTCGACATTGCGTCGGCCATGCAGTCCATCAAGCAGGCGGTATCGCAGGAAGCAACGCAACCGCCGGCAAAGTCATCGGCTTCAAAGACCGCCGCGGGCAATGGCAAGATGGCCGCAGCGGACACGCAAGTCACTGGCCGGGCCGGTGCGTCGGCAAACGTCGGCGCGTCTGCCGAACGACCGGAATCGACAAAGGTCCAACCCGCCGGTCAGCGTGTATTTGCATCGCCTCTGGCGAGGCGACTGGCGCAACGGGGCGGTATCGATATCGCGGCGATCGAGGGCTCGGGTCCGCGCGGTCGTATCGTCAAGGCGGATATCGATGCCGCAGGAAAATCGGCTGTTCCGGCGAGACAATCCGCTGCGCCGCCGCAGCAGGCGTCGCCTGCGCTTTCCGGCATCGCGCCGCTTCCCGATGCGCGGCTTTTTTACCGTCCGGAGGACTACGAAGAAATTCCGCACGATTCGATGCGCAAGTCGATCGCGCGCAGACTGAGTTCGGCGAAAACGCTTATTCCGCATTTTTACCTGACGGTCGATTGCCGGATCGACGAGCTTGCGGGTTTGCGTGGCCGGCTGAACGAGCGCGCGCCGAAAGGCGAAGGCGCCTACAAGCTGTCCGTCAACGATTTCTTGGTGAAGGCCGCCGCGCTCGCCTTGATGCGCGTGCCCGCGGTCAACGCAAGCTGGACCGAGACGGCCATGCTTCGCCACAGGCACGCCGATGTCGGCGTGGCCGTGGCGCTCGATTTTGGCCTCATCACGCCGATCGTTTTCCGGGCCGAAGAGAAGGGCCTTGTGGCAATTTCGAAAGAGGTGAAAGCGCTGGCCGAACGTGCGCGGTCCAGGAAGCTCAAACCCGCCGAATATGAAGGCGGGGGCTTCGCGATTTCCAATCTCGGCATGTTCGGGATCAAGCAGTTTACGGGAGTGATCAATCCACCGCACGCAGCCATTCTGGCTGTGGGCGCGGGCGAGAAGCGTCCGGTTGTCCGTGAGGGAAAGGTCGAAGTGGCGACGCTCATGACCGTCACCATGTCCTGCGATCACCGTGTCATCGACGGCGCCACCGGCGCGCGCTTTCTCGACGCCTTCAAACAATTCGTCGAAGAACCGGCAGCGATGCTGCTATAGCGTTCGAACAATGTCGGACGATTTCGGAACGATAGCGGAACTGGGCGGTGCGGCGGCAATCGAACTGGTAGCGTCGGCACTCGTCGATCATGGCGCCCATGCCGCCAAATGCCCGAATTGCGGGGCGCCGGTGATTGCAGCGTATTGCGCGGTCTGCGGCCAGGAGCGCAACACGAACCGGCGCTCCGTTCGCGGATTGGTCGGCGAGTTCGTCCGGGAAATTACCAGTTTCGACAGCCGCATTCTGCGCACCTCCGTCGCGCTCGTGGTGCGGCCGGGCGAACTGTCTCTTGCGTTTCGGGAGGGCAGGACCCGGCGCTATGTGCCGGCCCTGCGGCTCTATCTCTTTGTGTCTCTGATTTTCTTTCTCGTATTGGACGCGACAAATGTCGCGATCATGCAGTTCGAGCTGGTGACGGCGCCGGAAAGGATTGTGACCAATGCGAACGGACAAAGTTTCGCGATCGCGGGGGAAACAGGCGCGCGGATTCCGATCTCGGCGAAAAAGGCGAAAGAGCCGGGCCCGCATTACAACGTTTCATCGAGAACGCATTTTTTCGAGCGCATCGGTTCGGTCCGGAGCAGCCTTCCGGCAAACGCGCGGGCGAAGCTGGCCGATGACATGAAGCGCGCCGGATCAACGAAAGCGGATGGAGGCTGGGGCGTGTGGATCAAAACACATGTCGGCCACGACATCGACACGCTCATGGTGGACCCCGCGGCGGTGAACCGCCCGCTGACGGAATGGATTCCGCGGGTGCTGTTCATCCTGTTGCCGTTATTCGCGTTGCTGCTGGCCGTCTTCTACTGGCGCCAGCGCAAACAGTTCTATTTTGTCGACCACCTCGTGTTCTCGCTCAACATGCACAGCTTTGTGTTCGTGGCGATTCTGGTCGCGGTCGGGTTGGCGCAGCTGTGGCCCAAAACACTTACGTGGTGGCTGGCTCTGTCGGCCATCGGCCTCTATCTCTTGCTCGCCATGAAGAGATTCTATCACCAGAACTGGTTCTGGACCGGCGTCAAATTCGCGACCGTTTCGTTTATCTATTCCGTGTTCTTCCTGTCGCCCGCGGTTGCGGCGATCGTTGTCCTCACCCTGTTGAACGTCTAGCGGAGTCCGGCAATGGCCGAAACATTCGATGTGATTGTGGTTGGCAGCGGCCCGGCGGGATATGTTTGCGCCATTCGCGCCGCGCAGTTGGGCCTGAAAACGGCCATCGTGGAGCGCGACAGACTGGGCGGTATCTGCCTCAACTGGGGTTGCATTCCCACCAAGGCCCTCCTGCGCTCCTCCGAAATCTGGCACCTGATGCATCGTCTGGGCGAATTCGGATTTTCCGCGGACAATATCCGATTCGATTTTGCAAAGATCGTCGAGCGCTCGCGGAAAGTCTCCGCGCAGCTCTCGAACGGCGTTGCGTTCCTGATGCGCAAGCACAAAATCACCGTGATCGCGGGCGACGCGAAGCTTGCGGGCGGGGGAAAAATCGACGTCACCTCGGAAGGCAAGACAACCCAATTTTCCGCGAAGAGTATCGTGCTCGCGACCGGAGCACGCGCGCGTACGCTTCCCGGCCTCGAGCCCGACGGCGAGCTTGTCTGGACTTACATGCACGCGATGGTCCCCAAAGCGTTTCCAAAATCGCTGCTTGTCGTGGGCTCCGGCGCCATCGGAATCGAGTTTGCAAGCTTCTACCGCACGCTCGGCAGCGAAGTGACGGTCGTCGAAGTCCTCGACCGCATACTTCCGGTCGAGGATGGGGAGATCTCGCAGTTGGCGACCAGGGCGTTCACCAAGCAGGGCATGAAAATCAAAACGGCAACGACGGTCACGAAGCTGGAAAAAGGAAAGGACAATGTCACCGCGACACTCAAGACCCGGGACGGCAAGACGGAAACATTGATCACAGACCGCGTGATCCTTGCGATCGGTATCGTCGGCAACGTCGAAAATATCGGTTTGGAGCAGGCGGGTGTGAAGGTTGAAAAAACCCATGTGATGACGAACCAATGGGGAGAAACGGGTGTGGCCGGCATTTTTGCCGTCGGCGATCTCGTGGGCCCACCCTGGCTCGCGCACAAGGGCATGCATGAAGGTGTCATCGTCGCCGAGCGGATCGCCGGCGTGAAGGGTGTACATCCCCTGGACACATCCAAAGTGCCGGGCTGCACCTATAGCTGGCCGCAGATCGCAAGCGTCGGTTACACCGAAGCGAGCGCGAAAGCGTCCGGCCGCAAGATCAAGGTCGGGCGGTTTCCGTTCATCGGCAACGGCAAGGCGATTGCGCTCGGCGATTCCGAAGGTCTGGTCAAGACGGTCTTCGATACAGATACGGGCGAGCTTCTCGGGGCACACATGATTGGCGCCGAAGTCACCGAGCTGATCCAGGGCTATGCCATCGCGCGCACGCTGGAGGCGACGGACGCCGATCTCGCCGCGACGATATTTCCCCATCCGACGCTGTCCGAGATGATGCACGAATCGGTGCTCGAGGCGGACAAGCGCGCTCTGCATATCTGATTTGCCCCGATACGAACGCCCAGGTTTGGGGTTCGAGCCTGTCCGGCAAAATCATTTGCCCAAAAGGAGCCGATCGATTCTGGCAGCGACGTCCGCGGTTTGATCCGTCGCCATCGCCACGAATCTCGCGCGGCCGTTGCGGTCGAAGAAGAAGACGGAGTCCGAGTGCATCACGGCATAAGGCCGGCCGGGCGAAGCCGGAGTGACGGCATAGATGACGCGATACCGTCGCGTGAGTGCGGCTATCGCATCGTCGCTGCCGCGAAGTCCGTCGATCTCGGGCGCAAAGGCCTCGACGTAGGACTTGAGAACCGGCACCGTGTCGCGCGCGGGATCGACGCTGACAAAAAGCACGCGCACGTCATTGGCGGCGTTGCCCAAACGTTGAAGGACCGCCGCAAGATTGGCAAGCGTCGCCGGGCATTCGTCCGGACAATGCGTATAGCCGAAATAGAGAATCGCGACTTTGCCCCGATAATTGTCCGCGCTCACGCGTTCCCCGTCATTCGCGCGCGCCATGCGAAACGCGAGCGAAGGCATGACGCCTGTAATATCGGTTATCTGTGATCGCGAGGACAACCCGCAGGAAGCGCCCCCCAACGCAAGCAACAGCGCAAGCAGGGCCGCGATGGGTTGGCTGTCTCTTCGGAACATAAGGGGCCTTAGCACACGGCGAGAGTAGGGCCGCGGTACGTAGTTGCGACCAATCGCCCCGAGGGATCGAAGGAGCGCGAGATTATAACAGGGACATGAAAATTCGATCGGTTTCATGACCGCTGCCACGGCGATAGATTTCCCTGTCCGCACCAGCCGCCGGGAGTGGCTGGGCTATGGCTGCCTGCTGCTGCTCGGCGCATGCCTCGATCTCGTCTGTCGGTTTTTTCCGGCGCGGCTTCCCTTCTGGATGCCTTGGGAATTCTCCTGGCCGGAATATCTCGTCACCGCTCTGGCGCTTGGCTGGTTTGTTATGGGTTTGAGGCGTTTGCCGCGCAGCGCCCATCCGCCGCTGTGGCGGACGATTTCATTTTTGCTGGGCGTCGGCCTGACCTATGCCGTTTTGCAGACGCATATCGATTACTACGCGCAGCACATGTTCTTCGTGCATCGGGCGCAACACTTCGTGCTGCATCATCTGGGCGCCTTTCTGATCGCGCTTGGCGCCTCGGGGCCGGTTCTTTGGGCCGGAATGCCCGACTTCGCGAAATTGACGTTCGGCAGCCGGCCGGTACGTGCCGCGGTGGATGTCATTCAGCATCCGGTGGTGGCGCCGGTGCTGTTCGTGGGGCTGATTTATTTGTGGCTGATCCCGCAATTTCATACCCGCGTGATGCTCGATGCCAACCTTTATGGCTTCATGAACGCAAGCATGGCTGCGGACGGGATATTCTTCTGGTGCCTGATTCTGGACTGGCGTCCCAAGCCGCCGGCCCGCCTCGCCAGCGGCTGGCGCGCGTTGCTGGTGATCGCGGTCGAGCCGTTGCAGATGGTGCTGGGCGCCATTCTTTCGCTGTCGGGCAAAGACTATTATCCCGTGTACCGGATTTGCGGCCGCGTCTGGGACATTGCGGCCCTGAGCGATCAGCACTATGGCGGGCTGATTATCTGGCTGCCCAGCACCCTGACCAGTTTTGCAGGCATGATCGTGGTGCTCGCCACCATGCGCATCAACGAGGAAAGGGCCGAATATGAAAAGGGAAATTGAAACGGCGATCGTTGCCGCGGGTCTGCTGTGCTCGTCCCCCGCGGTTGCGGCGCAGGTGAAGGTATCGAATGCATGGTTTAGGGCACTTCCGTCCGGCCTGCCGGCGGGAGGCTATTTCAGCCTCCACAATGAGGGGGCGGAGGTTCGGCTGACGGGGGCGCGGTCGGCCGCCTGCGGCATGCTCATGCTTCACAAGAGCGCGGTCGCCAGTGGCATGGCGGAGATGATGGCGGTCGCGAGCGTGGATGTACCGGCGGGCGGAGACATCGCCTTCTCGCCCGGCGGTTATCATCTGATGTGTACGGGGCCGACGCCGGCGATGGCGCCCGGCGGCCACGTTCCCGTTATGCTCACATTCAATGACGGTACATCGACGAATGTCGTGTTCGCCGTCAGGAACGCGAACGGCAAGTGAGACCGCAAGGCCGCGCCGGGGGATGATAGCGAGGTCAGTATCCGATCGCTTCGCCGTCCTTGCGCATCTCCGAAGCGCCCCAGTAGACGCGGTTTTTCGCGTCCCACATGATGGCCTGATAGCCGCCGAAATTGCCGCTGCCGGGTGCGATCGTATAGCCGCGGCGGGCGAGTTCGGCCTTAACGTCGGATGAAAAGCCCGACTCCATCTCGACGGTGCCGATACCGGTCGATGGCTCGCCCGTCGGCTCGGCATTGCCGAAATGGTGCCAGCGCGCCGCGTCGTCGGCTTCCTGCACATTCATGCCGAAATCGATGATGTCGGTGAGAACCTGAACGTGTCCCTGTGGCTGCATGTCTCCGCCCATCAAACCGAAGGCGAGAAACGGCTCTCCTTTCTTCATCACGAATCCAGGAATGATGGTGTGGAAGGGACGCTTGCCGGGCGCGTAAACATTCGCCGCATTTTTATCGAGAGAAAACAGCTCGCCGCGATCCTGAAACATAAAACCAAGACGATCGGCGACCAGCCCCGAGCCCATGCCCCGATAGTTGGACTGGATCAGCGAGACCATCATGCCGTCTTTGTCGGCCGTGGTCAGGTAGATGGTGTCGCCGTCCTTCAGCCGCGGATCGCCGGGCCCGATGTTCGGATTGGCGTGGCCAAGATCGATCAGCTTTCGCCGCTCGTCGGCATAGCTGTCGGAAAGAAGGCCTTTAATGGGGACTTTCGCAAATGCGGGATCCGCGTACCACTTCGCGAGGTCTTCATACGCCAGCCGTTTGGCCTCAAGCATCGCCGTGAGGGTGTCGGCGGAGCCCGCGCCCATCTTCTGCAGGTCGTAACCCTTGAGAATCTGTAGCATCTGCAACGCCGCCGCGCCCTGACCGTTGGGCGGCAGCTCGAAAACGTCATATCCGCGATAGTTCACCGACAGCGGCGTCACCCATTCGCCGCGATGGGCGGCAAAATCTTCGTATCGCAGGTCGCCGCCGATGCGCTTGAAATAAGCATCCATCGTGCGTGCAATCTCGCCCTTGTAAAACGCGTCGCGCCCGCGATCGGCGAGGATTGAAAGGGTGTGGGCAAGATCGGGATTGCGGAAAACGTCGCCTTCGGCCGGCGTGTGACCGTTGACGAGATAGGTCGCGCGCGCGTTGTCGGACTCTTCGATCAGCGCACGGTTCTTCTCGAACGCCGCCATGTTCGCTTTCCAGTAATGCGCGACCAGCTGCGTCACGGGAAAGCCGTTCGTTGCGTAACCGATGGCCGGCGCGAGGTCCTCGGCCATCGGCAGCTTGCCGAACTTGTCGTGCAACGCGAACCAGGCATCCACTGTCCCCGGCACGGTGACCGGCAGGGAACCCAGCGGCGGGATATGGGCCTGATCCGGTTTGCCGGCCTTTTTCCAGGCGGCAACGACTTCTTCGCCCATCTGCGCGAGATCGCGGCCGGCCGCGGCGCGCCCGGAGCCGTTGTAGCCATAGAGCTTTTGCGATTTCGGATCCCATACGATCGCGAAAAGATCGCCGCCGATGCCATTCAGAACCGGCTGCATGAGTCCGATTGCGGCATTTGCCGCAATGGCGGCGTCCATCGCGCTGCCGCCTTTTTTCAGAATGTCGATGGCGATCTGGGATGCCAGCGGCTGCTCGGTGCAGGCCATTCCGTGTTGCGCCATCACCGGCGAACGCGTCGCCCAGGGCGCGCCGGAATAGCGCTCGCCACGGCCAATCTGCCCGTATGCCGTTATCGATGTGACGCCTGCGACCATGAGGACTGCCGCTCCAGAAAGCCCCGCCCGAATGCGCATCAGCGGTCTGCCGCGAGATTGACGTGGCAGGACGGCAGGTCGTTCTTTTCGAAGTAACGCTGATGATAGTCCTCCGCGCGCCAGAAGGCGGCCGCCGGTTCAATCGTCGTAACGATCGGTCGCCTGAAGCGGCCGGACTTGTCGAGGGCGGTCTTTTTCGCCTGTGCCTCGCGCTCCTGGTCGGGCGAATGAAAGAAGATTGCGGAGCGGTACTGCGAGCCGACATCCGGCCCTTGCCTGTTCAGGGTCGTGGCATCGTGGTTTGCAAAGAAGACGTCCAGTAGCGTGTCATAGGAGACCTTCGCGGAGTCGAACGTCACCTCCACGACTTCGGCATGGCCGGTGCGTCCAGAGCAAACCTGCTTGTACGTTGGACTGGGAACTTCGCCGCCCGCATACCCGCACACCGCATCCGCGACTCCGGGCACCTGGCGAAAGAAGGATTCGACGCCCCAAAAACATCCCGCTCCGAACGTGGCCTTTTCCATCGGATGGCTCCTTGTGAATTCCGTCGAGACTATAGAAACCGACGCGGCGTTCGTCACCCCTTTATCCGCGCGATTGACCGAAAGCCGCCATTTCGGCCTCGCAGCGGGTTGGCCGTGTTTGCGTTCGTCGCTGTGTTGTTGCCGACGTTCCGGGTTTCATTATCCGGTCGCGGCGGGCATAAGCGTCATCGGGCCGCCATCGCGAGGCTGAAATGAAAGTGGTCATTGTGGGCGCGGGCATTGCGGGACTCTCGATCGGCTGGCGGCTGTTGCAGGCCGGCGCGGACGTCGTCGTGCTGGAGCGCGCTCAGCCTGCCCGTGGCGCCACCTGGGCGGCAGCGGGCATGATTTCCGCCGCCGGCGATGATGAAGATGTGAATCCCGCGAAAGCGGCGCTCGCCCGGCGCTCGGCGACGCGGTGGCCGAATTTTGCCCGCGAGATCGAAGAACAGTGCGGCCGCGCCGTCGGCTTCCGCAAGGACGGCAATCTTATCATCGCGACAAATCAACAGGAGCAATCACGACTGGAAACCCGCGCCGCCATCGCCACCGATTTGTCGCTGTTGTCCGCAGCAGAGGCGTGCGCTCTCGAACCGCTGCTGCGTGCGGACATTGCGGGAGCTCTGTGGGACCCGAGCGAAGCACAGGTCGACAATCGTGCATTGGGCGCTGCCTTGCTGGAGATCTATCTCCGCGCCGGAGGCGCGTTGCAGGCGAACGAGACGGTCGTGCGCTTCGAAACGGATGGAGGCCGCATATTCGGCGCGCGCACGCCGTTCGGGCTGTATGAGGGCGACGCTTACGTCCTTGCGGCCGGTGCCTGGACGTCGCGTATCGAGGGTCTTCCCGCGGAGGCGCTGCCTCCTGTGGTTCCCGTAAAAGGCGAAATGATCGCGTTGCACGGCGGCGCGCTGCCGACGCACATCATATCGGGCGAAGACGTGTATATCGTTCCGCGCGCAGGCCGCCTTCTCGTCGGGGCCACGCTGTGCCGCGAGGGCTTCGACACCAGTCTGACGGACGCAGCCCGGACATGGCTTTGCGCCCGCGCCGTAAGCCTCATGCCTTCTCTGGCCGATTGGGATATCGTCGAGCACTGGGCTGGGTTGCGCCCCGGCTCGCCCGACAATCTGCCGATTTTGGGCCGAACGATGCTGGAGGGCCTTTTTGTTGCCAGCGGCCAGTTTCGCAACGGCATTCTTTTCGCGCCTGTCGTCGCTGAGGTCGTATCGGCGCTGGTACAGGAAAAAAGCGCGCCCATCGACATTGCAGCCTTCGATCCGCGTCGTTTCGGCGATGCCGCACTTGTCGGGACAAAAGAAGTGCCAACCGCATGAGTTTCACTTTCGTTTCCCGCGGCGATCCATGAGAGGTCTTTCGGCAGGAGTCCGTCAGTATGCGGGGCCGGCGATCCTGATATTCGGCATTTTCTGTTTCGCTGCTTTGTCATCGCCATCGCGGGCGCAAGAGCATGGCGGTCGGGAATTCCAGGAATGTCCGGACTGCCCGGCCATGGTGGGAATTCCGGCCGGTGCCTTCGCGATGGGAAGCCCGGCGAGCGAGCAGGGGCGGTTCGAGAACGAGGGGCCGCAGCACTATGTGACGATGCAAGCGTTCGCGCTCGGCAAATACGATGTGACAAGCGAGGAGTTTCAGAATTTCCTGATTGCCACCGGTTACCAGCCGGCTCCCTGCAATCCCATCCTGAACCTGAAGTGGACTTCGCCGGAGAAGGGCATCGCCCATCCTCCCTTCGGCACCGA